>Ga0208903_1000049_pt1 | contig 119673 bp, 134 predicted proteins | sample AntAceMetag02UKJ_FD_184769 | JGI IMG/M metagenome (GOLD analysis project Ga0208903, IMG submission 184769) | Saline lake microbial communities from Ace Lake, Antarctica - Antarctic Ace Lake Metagenome 02UKJ (SPAdes) (version 2) | ecosystem: Environmental > Aquatic > Non-marine Saline and...
TAATTTGTCACGTAACTCACTAGGTCTTATTTCTGCCGTTTTCTCGTTTGACCACTCACAATAATGCATCATTTCAACACACAATCTTAGCGGGTATTTAATATCTGAATAATTCATACCTTCACCTCTCCTCCATTAATCTAACTCTGTTGACTCAATGCAACCCAGTATTGTTTCTTCATACATTTTATTAGCTTTTTCCTTAGCTTCATTTAAAGAACCACAACCATAAAAGTCATTAAAACCCTCTAGCGGCCCCACTATGTCAAAACTAGGAAACTTTTTCCAACCCTTCCATGTAATCAAAAATTCACCGAGTCCACTTGTCCCTCGAACATGGTTATACCTACAACTTTCGTCACAATCTTTTTCGTCTGACCATATAATATCTTTTATCATTACACTACCTCAAATCCGAATTCCATATAAAGTATGTTGAACCTTAGATAGCCTTCTTCCAAGTGAACACCGAACAAACTACGAAGCCCGTCCTCCCAATTATTAACGGACAAAAGCCAAAAGCCATATATTGAATCCGAAGGTATCCAATCTATTCCAAATAAGTCAAAACTCATCACTTCTTCTCAGGTATTGGGTTAAAGTCTTCTTTTAGAACATCGTAATCATCAAACTCGCCTTCATCTTGCGCTTCGATCCACTGCTGTGCTAAGGCTTCTGTAGAGAACACGGCGCTGACATTATACTCATGACCGCCACGCCAGTAGTTCTGTACTACATATACTGAGTTACTCATAACTTCTTCTCCTGTTCTTTGTTTAGTTTAGTCTCGTGTCTAGCTACGACATCAAATAGCTCGTCCTCTAGTTTCTTTTGTACTTGAAGATGCTCTGTCTGTAGATCAGCTAGTAGCTCCTTCTCACTATAATCTCTTTCATCACTGGAAGCCCAGAGTTTTATAAACTGCATAGCTAAAGCATCATCATCAATCACTCTCATACATCACTCCAAATATAGTATAGCACACCAGAGGCCATGTAGACTGAGTCACTTGCTTATTCATCATGCGTACTCTTCTGTTAACCTATTAATATTATAGCACGTTTACCTTGCTTAAGCAAGTGTTAACTTGCATCTGAAAAACCATACGTTGGTGCGGGATTCCCCATCGCTATCCAAGAATCTCTTACCAGTTTACGCATTCGTAAAACTAGTTGTCTGTAAATCTCTCGTTCAGGGTGCTCCGTAGCGCCATAAAACAAATCATCAGCTACACGAATAATCTCTTTTTCGTAACCCAAATATCTTACATCATTTTCCTTATCCATCTTTCTCCTTAATTGATTAATGGTGTTATGCGGTGTCGGGTATTAACCACCACTTACCTACCTCATTCCAAGGAATCTTTAATTCGTCATACTCATCCTCAAAGTCATACGGCCCGAACCAATCGTTTTCGTCGCATTCATCATCTTCATCTGCGCCATTCAATGTGTATGTAATATGCTGGGGCGTACTTCTGTAACATATAAGCAGTGGTAACCCATATGGGGGTCGCTCCTTTGATGTTTCAGTCCATTCTATATTCATACCTTTCTCCTTAATTGATTAATGGTGTTATATTGATACCATTTCTAGTTGCGCCATTGCTTCAGGCAGTGTGTTGCAGAAACTATCTAAAGTTTCTTCACCGCCAAACATTGGAACGTGATAGACATTGAACCCACAAATGCATTCTTCATCGTCATAGACAGGCCGTATAAACCCGCCGCTATCACCAAAATGCCAGTGTATTGCATCGTTCTTTTTGTCGTAGTAAACCTTCAACATAACAATTCAAGCTCCCTTTTCTTTTAGTTGATTAATTACTAATTTCAAATGCATGAAATACCAAACCGTTTATAAATCCCGTTCCAATGTAAATGTAATCAACACCCATGACTCTCGGTATTCTGTGCCCAGTTCCAAATAGCTCGAACTGTCTTGTTTCTGGTTCGGCTTCAGTATCAACCTTTGCCCATATACAACAATCATTTCCTTGGTACGCCACTGTTAATATTTCCGCGTTTGCCGGCATCTCTATTTTTGCGCCATAAGGGCTAATAACATACTTGTGTACTGTAAACATAATTACACCCGCCCATTTCTACAATCATAGGGCCCATAGAGTTTATTTTTTCCATATTTAAAATATCTGACATTTCGGTTACCCTCTAAACTCGTTGATACAACTGTCCGTTTTGGATAATCATATCTCCACCGCCCCAGTATAAAGACGTGGTATGAAAGTCACCATCGTTGGCCATATCAACCCAGACTGCCATTTCTGGCTCGCTACCATGTTCGAGATCAGCCATAAACACGGGTTTGTATTCCTCCCATAACTTTTCTGCCTCGGTTCGAGTGATTAATTCAGTATCCTCTTTCATGGTTCCGTTACCTAATGCGTATTGAAATGTACAGTCTTTCATTATTTTTTTTCTCCTAGTTCCAGAACAGCGGTCAATCTTTCTAAAAATCTGTCCCTCCAATCCTCAAAATTTAGGGGTGTTTCTCCCTTGTCTTTTAGTAAATCCACATAATAATCATAGTGTTTTTTTTCCTGCTTGCTCGTAAAATTAATCACGTATACAACCACCCGCGTCCAGTATTGCTATCTCCTCTTCTGACATATCCACTAGGGCGAGACAAATCAGATCAACCTCGCTAAAAATAGTTTGCTGTCTAGCGTCATGTTCATACTTGAAAGATAATCCCTCTTGGCTGTCTCGCTTATAAACCTCCCATACTGGCACTATCATTAGGTCTCCTCCTCCTCTTCATATTCACACCACTCTCCGTTAGCATCAAGTTCTTCCATTACAAACATATTCGAGTAATCTTCCATGAGTGCATGTTTATGTACGAATAGTAGCAAATTTGCGGCGGTGTTACTGGCGGCGAGCATTTCTTCAGCCGTCTCATATGTATGAGTGACTACATGGTTTACCCCTCCTGTTACGCCCAGTTCTAAACAGGGATAGATTGATAGTTTATATTTCATGTCTTTCTCCTAATATCTGTGTCCGTCAAAATTACACGCGGGACAATGAATGGTATATTGCGGTGGTGATGATAACAGTATCACTCCTGGATCAGAATCCATTAATTCCTGTTTACAAACAGGACACTCGATTCCATTTGGAACTGGCTTCGTGCTATTCATAACAAAGTCTAGCACAAGTCGTTTGTCTCTGTTATGTTCATCTAATGTTTTCATTGGATTTTGCCCTCTCCTTTTTGTAAGCCTGCTCGCCAATAAAGTAGCCAGCATAAACACAAATCGCCCACTCCATTAATATAGTGGCACCTGTCACTGCGCCAATAAATATCACAATAAGTACCACACGTAAACAGGTCGAGAACGATTTATTATTATCCATTATTCTGTCAACTCCTCAACAACTGCTTCGTCTTCGTTGTTCTGAACAACTACTTCACGACCTTCTGCAAACAACATCAACTCTGATGCAACTGCTCGGGCTTGTTGACGGGTCAACTGTATTGAATCAAAGAACCGGTCTGGAACACTAAAGTCGTTCCACTTGGCCTGTGTTATTTGGATGCAGGTTTCGCGTTCAAGTCCGCCCCAGAACCTAGTCTGCGTTATCTGTTGCTCTATACGCGGAACGTTTCTCAAATCAGTACTCATGACAATTTCCTTTTTGTTAGTTAATTAGTTGTTTCGTTTAGAATCTCGATCATCTAAACGATCCTTAAGTTCGTCAACAATGTCGATTACTTGTTCAACTAGTTCCTTGTCGTTTGGATCATCAGTGTCCATTACCACTTTAATTTCTATCTTCACTGCATTCTCCTAAATTCCTAATTAATTAAGTTGCCATCATACAAGATTCGGTATCCAAAGTCAACCTTTTAAAATTACAGATTGTCGAATAAGCTAATAATATGGGCAGGTGTTTTACCAGGTTTCTCTACGAAAAACTCCTTATTGCCATACTTGCTATTGACATTCTTGTAACTTATCTTCTTGTCCTTATAAGGTAAATTGTGTTTTTTTGCTAAAACTTCTTTTCCTGTATTATGAGATACCCCTCTTGCCTGAGTCCAAGTACTGTTGCCTCCAGCAAATTCTTTCAGAATAATGTTGGTAAGTTGCAAACAACTTAGTCCAAGTAGTGCTATCTGAACACCGAAGTCAACATCTTCATGGGAGATCATTTCGTTGTTTGCCGTTACAAAATTGATCTCATCATAGTAGACTTCGAGACCATAATGTTTCTTAAGATTTTTAAGTACGGCAAAACTCCCTTTGCTATCATAGTTGCGTTTAAAGATAAAAAACCTATCATAGGCTGATTCTTGTTCTTTAAATGTCTTATTGAAAGGAACCTTGCCTGGATTGGTTGGGAAAAAGAAGTCTATGTCCTTAAGATCACTCACTGGAATCATATTGAATATGTCAACAAAATCCTTACTGTCACAGTGTTGATCTCCTTCATGTAAAATAGAATCGTTATCTGCGATGATTGCAAAATCATCTGGTTGAGAATAAAAATGCTTTAAGCATTCATTTCTTGCTTCTGCAGGTAACAGTAAATGCCCATGCATATTATTTAAATATGTAACTTTGTTATTCTTTTCAGCCTCGTCATAATCTTGTGGAAACACGATAACTTCCAACCCATTACAAAAACACCAATCAAGCTGTGTGTTATGTTGCTTGATACGGGTGTCTCTGTTTTTATCGCCTCGTTTACCAAACCAAGAAATGATATAGATTTTACTAAGATTTTTCATCAATGATTAATGACGCCACAGTTTAATAAAGGCCCGTGTGCATCTATATTTGATCAATCTCATCACAGGCATGATAATTCCCAATTTCCGTGCCCATAGAAAATCCATAATAAGCATGCCCATCAGGACACCAATCATATAAATCATAAAGAAATCCATTACTTACACTCCATTATAGTGTATCGCCTTAGGTCAATTCCTAGACGTTTTTTTAACATGTCATCAAGCAATGTCATGTACCCATTGAATAATGCCGTTGCTTCTTCAAAGTTCAATTCTATATCAAAGTTAGCAACTGTTGATGGTCTTGTATCAACGCCACTGGTGTTATTGAGCCAGTCAGATGTAAAAGAATTGCCTGGGACTGGCTCACTGCGTTTTACTGACAGTGTTGTCATTATTCTACCCCTTCCAAAGTTACTTTATCGCTTGCTATGTTCATTTCGTTAGCACTGCGATGTCCTCTAATATGTTTTGTAGTGGCTTCGGCTATCTGTCCATTGCTCAGACGAATATGCATTGGTCCTAGAACGTCTACTACTTCTAACCAGTTTGCGTTTATACGTGAAACACTTAAACTTACAAAATCACCTTTAAAAATCATCATGATACTAACTCCCCAATTGTTTGAATTTCTTCAAATCCGAATACGTTAACTATATGAAATGTTCCTTCGTTGGCATTCTCAACAATGTCACCAACTGACAAGGAATGCATATCTCTCACCATATCACCGGTCTCAACTATTTTTTTCATTTTGAAACCAGTAACTAGACTATCGAACCAAGGATCACAACCCTGTTCATCATCCCAGTAGTAACCATTAAGAACTTTGAACACATCTTCCAAAGTACTACCTCCAAAGTTGTCAACAACACACACCTTAGTGTAATGCTCAAACATCTCAGGCTCATATTCGTCACTACCATGCCTAGTTTTCAAGCAAGTATCGTATATTGGAAATTTCTTAGCAGTTTCGCTATGTCCACCTTCGGGGCTATTTGCAAACTGAGTGATTTCGTCACTGATTCTAACTTGATAGATGTTATACATATAGTTCTCTTTTTGCGTGAATATACCATATTATACTGGATTGTTAACCCAAAGTCAACACTTTGTTAACTTATTTTTACGTACTAATATCAATGATTTGCGATTTAAATTTGGATCGTGTCGAAAATACTAAATATTTATACACACAGGAGAATTATCATGACAAATAAATCAGGTTTCGAGATCAGAGCAGGCTTGCTGGTTCAAGCACAAAGCCTATTAGAGAATAATATTACTAGAAAAAACTTTGGAATCGAAAGCAAAAATACCAGTACTGGAACCGACGACCCACTTATTAGAGAGGAGATTTCAGTAGCTGATGTCATAGCAGCCGCAAAGGCGCTTTACGAGTTTGTAAACGACAAGCAATGTGATACAAAGACATAGAGAACTTTAAACGGCGCAAGCCGTTTTAGTCACGGTTCTGAATTATTTCATCAACTAAGCCATACTCTAAGGCTGTGTTAGCATTCATGAAATTATCACGCTCCATATCGGCGGACAATATGGCAAATGTTTTGCCTGCTGAATTGTGATGGACATAGATTTCAGTTAAAAACTGTTTCATCTCTAGGATTTCTTTAACTTGAATTTCCATATCGGTGGCCTGACCTCTTGCGCCACCCGAAGGCTGATGAATCATGTGCCTAGCATGCGGAAGTATTTTACGTTTGCCTTTAGCACCTGCTTGTGCTAGTAAACTACCCATTGACGCCGCTTGTCCCATAACAATCGTGTTGATGTCTGGTTTAATAAATTGCATTGTATCATAGATGGCCATACCTGCTGTTACACTACCACCAGGGGAGTTAATATACAAAGAAATATCGGCATCGCTGTTTTCACTCTCCAAGAATAGCAACTGGGCTACGATTAAATTAGCCATAGTGTCATGCACTTCGCCCTCTAAGAGGATCACACGATCACGCAGTAATCTACTGTAAATGTCGTAACTACGTTCACCACGACTTGTTTGTTCTAAAACTATTGGTACCAGTGCCATAAAATTTCCTCTGTAAATATATTTAGTTGTTGATTCTGTGCAGTATACAGGTTAGGTAAACTACATGCAACACTTTCGGTTAAACTACTTTAATATTACTAACAAATTGTCTTTGTTTAATTCGTTCTGTTATTTCATTTGGTGATAAATGCGATTGTATTTTTGCTAACGGTATGTTGCCTGCCCTATTATAGATATGACTATAATTATATCTCGCATCATAAAATTCTTGGTTGCTATCATAATGTTTTTTAAACAGTTTACGATATATATTCCAACTCTCGTGTGATGTTCCCCAATATCTGATAATAAAATCACTTGCATAGTGTCTGAAGGGTTTCCATGCTTCATCGCCAATGTGGTCATCGTCATCAATTGCCATATCTTGGAGTGTCTTTCCAATCTCTACATATAATAGATAAATTGTTCCGAACTCATAAAAGTCGGTGAAGTGTGCATAGTCATCATCTTCTAATGTTCTAATATGTGGGCCACGTGGTTGATCATAATAAGTTACTAGGTGCGATGGCATCATCTTTCTAACTGTGCCTTCAGCCATAGATTCGCATCTATGTACTTCTAAGTTTAATTGTCCTAATGCACACTTAACTTCTTTGGGTGCTTCTAAGTAGAATTTGTGCGGTTCGTTAAGCATTCCATGATATATTTCAAAAATATGATGCAAGTAATTAAGATCATCTTGTTTTAGTTCCAGTGTCATTCGGCGCTTGATAAATCCTGATTTATAGTCATTAATCGTATCTACGCATTTATTGATAGCATCAACTGCTCTATGACGTTCTAAAGTCTCTGTATCGAAGCCGTAGAGTCTCCTAGAGTCATTAATGGTGTATATGTCAACTGATTCTGATAGTAAGGTAGCCCAACGTTGGGCAATGCTAGTGCTGTTGATGTTGAAATTAAAGGTGAGCGGTTCCAATTGATCAGATGGGTCTGAATAAGTAATGTGTAGTTTTGTATACATGTATGTATTTAAGTAATATTATTGTGGCCTAACTAATTCCCATGGTCCGTAAGTTCCATGCTTTTCAACTTTCTCTATCATTTCGTCTCTATTATATTTTTTGTATTCAGCTGGATTATCAGGATTAATTTGTCCTGCTTTGTAATAAACTTCTTTCCGCATCACAATGTTATTGCCGTTGCTCTTATCGATAACAACATCGCCCACTTCGACCCAAGCATGTACATGACGGATGCCTTCGATAGGTCCTTGACCAGTGACTACTGCGTGTACCATTGACATATCATTCATATGTGCTTTTTCGAATGGATTAGAGTCCATTAGTTCTTCTAAGGCAGCTATGAAACAATCACCGCCACCGTTCTCATCTTTCTTACTTTCTATTACAAGTTCAAATGCTCTCATGTCTATATTTATCAAATCACAAGATAAAAGTTATCAATCTACATATAAACACTAAATACATACACTGACTCTTATATGGGTCTTAACATAAAATATAAAGGAGCTACAAATGAAAAATATACAAAAAGGTTTTACATTAGTTGAATTAGTAATTGCCGTTGCTTTAGTTGGGGTGCTATCTGTTGTAGCAATTCCCAAGATAACAGGCGTATCTGATGATGCACGTGTGGCCGCTTTGAAAGGGGTTGCAGGAGCATTATCATCTGCCAGTGTTCGTAACTATGCAATACGTGGTGCAAACAATGCTAATGGTTATGAAGTTACTCAGTGTGAAGATGTAGTAGATATACTTGAAGGTGGGGTGTTGCCTCAGGGATTTGAACTTGCAGGAACAGATGGAGTCGATCCAGTGGCTGCTGAAGCAAAGGTTGAATGTACATTAAGTACTACAACTACCCCAGTACAAACCACAACATATACTGCTTACGGTATCGCCTAGATTTAATATTCGAATCGGGCTAGAAACACTAAATAGATATGATGATCCTTATTTAAGGATCCAAACATAACTTACATAATGGAGTAACAAATGAAAAATATTAAACGATCTAAGAAAGGTTTTACATTAATTGAATTAGTAGTATCAGTTGCAGTAGTTGGTGTGTTGGCAGTTGTTGCCGCACCAAAGGTTGCAGGAGTTGCAGGCGATGCTCGGACTGCGGGAATCGATGGTATGGCTGCTTCATTGGCAACTGCATCAAGCATGAACTACAACGAACGAAAGAAGTTATCAACAAACGGTAATGCGGTAATTACTTGTACCGATACTCCTGCTTCACTAGCTGGTGGAACTCTGCCAGGCGCTTATGTATTCACATTGGATGACGGAGATGTTGAAATTCTGCCAGGCGAGACAGGACTTTGTAGAATCAGTACCCTTAGCACACCAGTTGCTACTGCTGAATATTTAGCATACGGCATAGAGTAACACAAGCAAGAACCTGAGGGCCAGATCGGCCCTCAGTATTTTAACAATACTTAGGAGTTAAACATGGAATATCTACTAATTGGTTTAGTAGTCGTGGTCACCGTTTTGTTCTTTATCAAGAGAAACGATGAAAAAACAGCCAGTGAGCTACAACCGAAAGTTAAAGAGAAAGCCGCAAAACCAGTAAAAAAAGCACCCGAGAAGGCGCCGGCAAAGAAAGCACGTGCTAAAAAAACAACAGCTACGCCGCTGAAAGTTCTTAAGTAAAGAGCAATAATAAACTATGGTTGATATCGGATTTGATGTAATCGGTGACCTTAATTTAGAACCAAACGATTCGTTTAATTGGGAATCCAAAACTACGAGTTTGTATTGTATTCTAAGTGGGAACATTAGTTCTGATATGAGAACTGTGATTCAAACCTTAGTCCATCTCAGTCAATTGTACCAGGGTGTATTTTTTACACCTGGTTTATTAGAATATGAAACTAGTAAACTTGATATAAACAGGCGAACTGCTGAACTCGTGAGTTTGGCCGAGAAAGTCCCCAACATTATTATATTACATCACAATATCATTATTGTTGATGGTGTTGCCATTATTGGTTCAAACTGTTGGGAAAATGCTCACGAGCCTGGCATGTCTGTCTCTATCGAAGATTTAAAGTACAACCAATATCGATTAGACGATATGGGTTTCTTACACAAAACTATAGAAAAATTACAACGTCACATGGATGTTAAAAAGATTGTCCTTGTTACCAACGGTGTCCCTAATTCCAACTGCTATTTCGGCGAAGTGCCTGATTACGCAGAGAGTCAAATTCCATTAGATACAGTATTAAATGCCGATACTGAAGGCAAGATAACTCACTGGATATATGGATCGTACAGCAAACCAGTAGAAGCAACTCTGCTTCTACCTAGAAAAAATGACTTGATTGCGATTAGTAATCCACTCGTAGAAAAGGACATGAAACACTATCATCCAAAACGTCTTACTGTTTCGGTTTAGGCTTCTGCTTCCACTTTAATTTGTAAGGGGAATCCCTTAGATCGTGCATCAAGTGTTACCTCAATACCCTTTTGTTCTGCGATTTCATATGGTAAGACTGCTACAATAGCACTGCCCTCTGCATGGATATCACTCGTAATAGTAGATGCGGTATCTGGATTATAACTGAAAAAATCACATAGAGATTCTACCACAAACTCCATAGTCGTGACTTCATCATTGATATAAATCACCTTAAATAACGGTGGCTCTTGTAATGCAAAATTGGGTTTGATCTTACCTTCGGTTGTTACATTAAATTCTTCTGACATAATAATTACCCATTGTGATAAAGTTAAAAAGTGTGCGTAGTGGTATCGATCGGCTGTCTATTTCGATTTTTTTCTGTCACTACACACACTATACCCTATAATACTATTTAGCGGAGGAAATGTCAATCTTTCTGGGTTTTAACTCATCCGGAAGTTGACGTTCTAAACTAACTCTTAATATGCCATTAATCATATCAGCACCAGTCACAATAACGTGATCAGCAAGTGTGAACGCTCTGGCGAACGTTCTATTACTAATACCCCTGTGCAAATACTCTGGCTCGTTTATAGAACTGGCTATTTCTGTTACGTCCACCTCAACTTTTCCAGCGCCAGTTAAGGAGTCTCCTTTTGTTGTAGAAATGGTTAATTGGCTTTGATCTACTTCAATGTCAATTGCATCTTTATCAATACCAGCAAGTGCTAGTTCAATAAAAAAATGATCATCGTCGATTTTAATAACATTGTACGGAGGATAATTATCCTTGCCCGCTATTGTTGCTAGTCGATTGAGGTCTGCAAGCATAGAATCGAAACCGATTCCGAATTTGTGGATTGAGGGGATGTCTAAATGATTTAGGCGGATGCCTAGTCTGTTGCTATTGCTCATGGTGTTCTCCTTTAATAAAGCAAGTTTACTATTTGGACCCTTTCGGCATCCATGTGATCAGAAACCTATCTTCTCACATAACTATTTATCATTATACAACGAGTTAGTATTTTTTGGTACCACGTGATCCTGGCTGTAGAGACAATCTTTTTTGTTCTCGTTTGATTGCGGCGGCCTTTTTAAGTTTGCGTTTTGAGGTAGGTTTCTCGAAATACTCTCTTTCTCTAACTTCGATAAGCAACCCTGAATTAGAAACTTTTTTCTTAAATTGACGTAATGCTTGTTCCACATTGCCGTTTATTACCGTGACAGCGTTGCCAATTGGTTGTTGGGTGTATGATTTTTTTGATGAATTAAAATTATTTTTGTAGTCAGTATTTTTATATGTCATATAATTGTTTTTGGGTTTATTATTAAGTCCTTATCTATATTTAGCTCGGTAATACCCTTTCTTTTATATTTACCAACGTTAAACATATGAGGCATTAAAACTCTCTCGATTTCCGATTGTAATCCTCTTGCACCAGTTTTAGTGTTGATGCAATTAACCACCATCTCTTCAATGGCATCCTCGGTAAAACTTAGTGTAATGCCATCGATACCAAGCAAATAAATATATTGATCGATGAAGTTGTTTTTTACTGAAGTAAGTACTTTTATTAATTCATTCTTGGATAACTCTGCAACACTAATTGATGTAGGGAATCTACCGATAAACTCTGGAATCATTCCGTATTTCATCAAGTCTTTGGGTGTCACATCAATGAAGTGTTCAGCTTGATCTTCTTTGAGTTTTGATACAAAACCAATACTTGTTCCTGTAGTTCTGGATTTGATAACATCTTGTAAACCATCAAAGGCTCCACCTGCAATAAAGAGTATGTTTGTTGTGTCAATCTCAACGAGGGGTTCCTGCGGATGCTTACGTTTACCATTAGGAGCAACTCGACATATAGTACCCTCTACTATCTTCAATAGTGCTTGTTGGACGCCCTCCCCGCTAACGTCACGTGTTATAGAGGCGTTCTCACTCTTACGTGCGATTTTGTCTATTTCATCTATGAATATAATACCACGTTCTGCTTTCTCGACATCATCACCAGCTTTTGATAACAGGACGCCTAACATGCTCTCTACGTCATCTCCTACGTATCCTGCTTCTGTTAAATTAGTGGCATCAGCAACGATAAAGGGAACATCTAAGTACCTTGCTACAGTTTGTGCAAGTAATGTTTTACCACACCCAGTTGGACCAAGTAACAGAACATTACCTTTATGTATTGTTAGCCCTTTTGGCGGTGGATTAAAAACTCTTTTGTAATGGTTTGATATCGCGACCGCTAGAACTTCTTTAGCAGTAATTTGGCCAACAACATACTTGTTTAGGTGTCGCATGATAGATTGTGGATCCATGCTCTTTGGAGGGTCGTTGGCCTTTACAGGTACTTGTTCATCCTCTATTAGTTGCTGACAAAGCGATACGCATTCTGAACAAATCGCGACATTTTCTCCAACAATTAATTTAGTAACAATTTCCTTAGGATTGCCGCAAAACGAACAGTTTACTTCTGATTTATCACTCACTAAATACGTTTCCTATTTTTCTTTATTAGCAATCTTGCGATCCCTTAATTGACAATTTTATCTGGGACATCTCTTGAAGTTGCTTTGCAAGGTCCTGATCGATCTCGTACTTAAAAACATTGTCAACTGTATTATTTATATAAAAACGTATACCTGCATTAATATTGGTATATAACCCTGTATAATATCTTTGCCTGTGTGATATACCCTGTACACATGTATTTAGTATAGGTACGCCCAGCAATGTAGTTGCTGTCATTTCTACCATACTACCACGCAAGAAAGTTTGATTGATCTTTTTGTGAATAATATTGTCACTAAAATACAGAGTAGTATCTTCAAAATCTAAATAAGTAACTGCACCGTGAGCATTGGTTGCAAACAACGTCATAAGTTCTTTTAACGAATCCAAATATGCTTTATTCCAAGTTGCAGTATAATATACTTTAAGATGGTAGTTTCTATCTGGGTCAGTGATTACTTCATAACTCCGCATTTTGATATTGATTGCGATAGACGGAAAGTATTTAAATGTATTGTCTATTAGTTTATCACCATCGGCTTGTTGTTTCTGGTAGGACTCTAGTTGTTTAGAGATATTCTCTCCATCAAACCTCTCTGAGGAGATATAACTACTCAATACAAAGTCTTTTAATAGAGACTTGTCAACCGTAACATCTACCTTCACATATTGTAAATTACCAATTGGATGATGTTCTAATATGTTATATGCAAGAATATATCCTGCACTATAAGTTAGGATTTGATTCCGCGTGAGTTTGTTGTTGATAACACTCCGTTCAGCGTCTATGATAACACCGACTTCGAAATCGACTGCTTTCTTAAATGCGTTGTTAAGTGCTGTGGTAAAAGAATTACCTTCTCCTGTTACCGTAGTCGCTAGTGCAGGAGAAGCTATAAAAATAAGAAGTGAGAAAAGAAGATTTCTCATACGAGAACTCCTAGTTTTGATTTAGTGTTTGAACGAGACTTTGGTTAAACAAACTCCATGTTGCAGTAACTTGAATGAGTTGATCATCTATTTTCTTATTACTAAATTCTATGCCTACTAGTCTACGTTTAGAAAACGCTGTTGCTGTACTAGTTACCACACGATCCATTTCGTTAGAGTTGACCCGTACTGATGTATCTCTTGAGGCCTCTTCATCGGTGATCTCCACAGATCCTTTCATCACATTGTTAATCGAGTCTTCACCCTTTTCAATATTTTTGACAATGGTTTTTACAACCCTATCGGATGTAACATCTACACCATGAAAGTCCGACAGTTTTGCAAGTGCTCCAAGTTCTCCAACTAAGATAGCGGACTCTGCTAATGCATTTGTGCCACCATTTGAATTAACAGTCACTATAGCTGTAATAGATTTGATTGAAAATTCCTTACAACCAAGTATGAATTTTCTTTTTGCACATTCAGACTTGACAGTGATACCGTCTTTGTTGAATTTACTTGTTAATTCCTGTACCATGTATGGATCAGTTTCTGGTCCTTTTGGTCTATCGACTGAGTTCTTAGAACCCATCATTGAACAACCACTCATTGTTATAATTGCTACCAGTACTAATATAATTTTATTATTCATGATTCTCTCCTATTAGGATTATTTAATTAACGTAAAGCGAGTATAACGAATTTATGGGTTAATCTCAAGAGTTTTGGGTAAAATTACTCAGGAATGTCAGTGAGGTATAGCTCTATTTGTTGACGTTCGGATTCGGAAAGTAAATCGACATCATACTCCCCAGATTGAATTTGGTCAACTAAATGCCTAATGTAAGCATCATCAAACAAGTAACTATCAGACTGATTTTTGTTGATTTCGATCCAGTGCTTGCCCTCAAATTTATATACTCGGTTCGGCATCTGATCAACTCTGACAAAGATGTCTCCTTTAACCGCTATCCTTGGAAAGGCAGTTCCGAAACTCGTATGTGCCGCCCTGCTTCCTTCATCTTTTTGTAAAAATAATTCAGGGTGCGTTGATTTAAGTGCATTTTCATGTATTGATTTGCCTTCAAGGTCAATAATGTAATCACTGTTTTCTATCTTCTGATATGTTACTCCAGACTCCATAATGCTAAGTGGCTCGGTGATAGTTAGTTCTTCTTCAACTGGTTCTTCAACTGCCTCATCCTGTGTAACCAAGAATTCTCTATTACCCATTCGTTGTTGTCTGTGCCATTCAGACAATGCAAATCTTGCGTCGGCTATCGAAGGTTCTAATTTCTCAAAATTTAATTCGTGTGGCTCATCATCGTCAAACGGTTGAGGGTCAAACCCAGACGGTGGCATGTCCACCGGCGGCTCTGGGTACTGCTCTTCGTCAGGCTTTTTCAAGTCTGGCTCTTCGCTTGGAATTGTTTTGCGTTTACGATGTTCGAATGTGTATTGACTGGCAATCAACAACAATACTGCCAGTGGATCGAACACAAAGATGATGATCATAATCAACCATGATACGGCTGTCTCTAATAGAGTGGCATCTGCATTTTCTGTGCCAGTAAAAAATTCAGCAATATACCTAATTGGACCAACTTCGCTTTCAACCAACCTAACTGCTTGTTCAGATTCAAATTTTTCATCTTTAAGTGTATCTATGGTAGTATATATACCATCTATTTGCACGTTCCATTTGTCAACTTGAGCAAGGTCATCGTCTTGGGATGAATTGCTTTGTTCTCTTAAACGATTGATTTCTGTAGTAGCATTATCAACAGTGGTTTGTGTTTGGCCGCGATAGTTGTTGATGTTTCCTTGTGCCTCACGAATAGAACTGCTCGCGCCTAGACGCAAGACTGCTTCTCTGTCTCTTGCAACTTTATCTATTCGTTTTATCTCTGTTGAAATAGCATCACGTTCGGTCTTCTGTGCTAATCTTATTTTGTTTGCTTCAGCAACATTGTCTATTGTTTCAACAGTAGCACTTCTAAATAGACCACCTGCCTCTAGTTGATTTGTGGTAGTTCCTTGATTGGCTTTAGTAGCGACAATGTTATCTAATGGGACGAGTTTGTCTGTTTGTACTTTAACATCTGCGGTACGAGAAGTCTCTAACGCTTCCAAATCTGTTCTAAGACCTTCATTTATGGTCGTGATATTGTTTTGATTATAATCAATGTCTGCTTGTACAGCACCGCGAGCGCCAGTGATAATCTCTTGTTGTTGATCAATAGACGATGATACATCAAAGCCTCCACCAGACGATACATCACCAATCCTTTCTTGGAGAATAGTGATTCTGTTTTCTTCTCTAGCTATTTGACCATCAATTCGTTGCACTGTCGCTACAGCTTCAGTAGCATTGCCAGATACAGTATCATGTGCCTTAGATAAAAAGCCGAAGATGCCAATGGAAGTGATAAGCATCAATACTACAACAGCGATACTTAAATAGATTTTTAGCCACCACGCGGCGATTCTCCAGTATTTATGGAGCCAAACTGCGGTGACAAGTTTACTAACTTCTAGCACACCGCCCATTACAATAATTGGGATAACGGCCGCAGAGAAGATAGCGGCTAAACCCGAGACCGAATAATAAATAGCTACAGCACTAATAGTAAGAGCCGTAAATAAAGTTAAGTATGCTAAAAACATTGCGTGATGAATTTCCTCTTCAGTGTTATATAGTATTTATCAGATTTCATGTGCCCAAAGAAGTATTAGTCATGCTTTCCAGTCATTGCCACAAATAAATGACCATATGTACCAAGAAAGTTATTATAAGACATAGTTTGTCTTCTTGGTATACCTGGACCCTGGTAAATATTATAAGTTATGAAGGGAGTGATACCCTCTCTGCCTTCACCTTCAAGCAATCTATCTCTTAATTTGACATCCGTAATTTCGATAGAATCACCATCTGGAAAGGTGTGTTTTACACCTACTAAATTTTCTGGTACAAGCCTCTTCATCTCTTCTGGCCAATGATTGTATTCTTGATCGAGCGCCATTATTTATCATCCCTAAATCTTACGAATCTAGGGAACCTTAAACTATATGTGCCATCTTGGTTTTGACTAATAGCATCACAGAGTACCTCAGCAGTCTGTCCAATTAATTCGTGTTTTGCTTCCCAGTATGAATCTCTGTCTTTGTCAGAAAAGCCAGAACCGACATTCACTTTAATAAATTTACCATCATCTGTGCCTTCACAAACAAGGGCGCCTAATCTACTTGCATTTCTTCCCGTACCTTCTTCTAAGTCAACAACGGTTAAGTCTACAGTAATTGTAGGTTTCCACTTCATCCAAAATAGATTTCTCTTGCACTCATATGGTGCTTCTAACTCTTTGATCATTATGCCTTCAAAGCCTGCTTCAACCATGTCGTTGGCATACGTCTTAAGTGCTGTCTTGCCGTCGTCAGTATCTAAATCAACCATGATGTGTGGTAGCATATCAAGTGATGGGATGGTGTTGAACAAACTTCTTAAGTTTTCTAACACTTCGATGCGTTTACGCAACTGAGCATTACAATGTCCTCTGCGAAAGTCAGCAAGTGACATGACATCAAATACATTGAACACTGTGTCAGTAGCATTAACATCAGTTTTTCTACGGGCTTGTTTCATTAATTCGTTGAACGATGCTCCGACCACTTCACCGTCAAAGACGTAACAACTAGTGTCTCCAATAGAGTTACCTAATCTAGCAATGATCGCGTTGTGATTTAGAAATACTTGTTCTTCAATATGCCCGAAGTTCTCAAATACTTTGCCGTTACGACTATAACATGTAGCTACTCCTTCATCGACTACCATTAGGACTCTAACGCCATCTAATTTAGGCTCAAGTCGTTTAGTACCCGACATTTCAGGTCGACCTTCTGAGTTAGTAGCAAGTTGACATTTAAAAATAGGGACTTCAAACTCTGTGCCTTTGCACACTTTGTTGATAGTCGAAGATGAGAAGCCTGCTCTTAAATCTCTGCGAATGACAGGAGCACAAAAGTTGTCCCATTCGTCACTAGAAAATCTGTATGACATTTTTTCTACAGCATCGATTGCCGCATTACCTGTCAATGACCGACCAGACAACAAATGAAGCAATTCATTGAAAACTGCCCAAGGATTCTCAGGATTCTCGTCTGATGACGATGTTGAACTTGGTACCTTTCTGACGCCATAAGTAATATATGGATTGTATGTTGCTTTAGCCAATTGCAAAAAGTTGATAGCATTGGTGCTACCCAATCTTGCGGCCTCAAGTGCTTGTCTCAATACATCTTGTTTATGTAGTTTTGAGTTGCTTTCTTGTAATTTTTTAATCCAACTTGCAGACATACTTTCTCCTAAATATTAATCATTATACTACCGATCAACCTCAATGTCAACCATTAATGTTTCTCGAAGCCCATTCGCTTATCTGCGTGAATGTTTCTTCGACAAAGGTTACAACTGCTTCGGCGCCACCATACATGTAGACACACACTAAATATCCTACTATAAATCCTATTGCTAAATTTTTCATTCTCGTATCCCTTATTTTATTGTGTTAGTTGCTGGACCATATTCATCATAACAGCAGTACCACTAATTGCACTACCAATCATAATTGCTCTATCGCTCCAACTCATTCCTACGTACACCCAACCGCAACTGCTTAACACATACGCAATTTGACCATATGTTATAAAACCTGCACTCATGACAAATATACCAATAACACCCATTCCCATACTAAACCACTTAACATACCAATCTGGTGTACCGGTTGGAGTCATGGGTTTTACTTCATCATACTCATGTTGCAGTTCAGCGAGGTCTTGTTGAAGACGTTTCTTTTCGTTACGTAGATCAGCGGCCATCTTTCCTATTTTGCTAGGTACGTACGGATCTTTAAGGTCTTGGTCGCTCTTAATGTCTTGATCGCTCTTAATGTCTTGATCGCTCATATAAGTTTTACTCTATTCAATTGCGTTACCATACCATTGCCATTTGATAGATGACGTTTAACTGTGCCCCTAATATTAACTACAGTAGATACCTTAGGACAAAATGAAGCAGATGCAAAACTCACCATTTCTTTTTGGTCAGTCGTTCCTGTTGTAAAACGACATTCCCATTTTGTTGACCAAACAGACTTGAGTATGGTAACGACAAGATCAAGTCTGTCTTTAATAGCACCAATTGTTTTCAATGAAGCGGCCTCCTCCATCATAACATCTTCGGCCTTTCTCATTCTTGATCTTTTATAGACATGCGGTAAACTAGCAATAATAGCTAAATCATGGTGCTTAGATATGACATCTTTGTTAGCAATTTCCATGGCTGACCGGTCGAAAGTACTCAAGTATTGATTAGCCAACACTTTAAAAGTCAATGCTTGGAAATGTTGACGAATTTTGACTCCTTCCTCCCTGTCCTTGGCAGTAAGATTTGTATTGCCTTTTTCTAAAAGTTCAAGCATGATAGTCTTGTTGGTCTTTTTTTCGGGAAAAAAGATTTGCTGGCTAGCACTCATGTAATATTTGTTAATGCGCTGAGCCTTACAAGAAATCATAAAAACGTCACTTGCGGGATAACTAAACGTCTTTTTAGACTTATGCATAATTAACTGCTCCAGTAAGATTCACTTAGTGGGCTTAAGTAGTAAGGCATGTTGATGCCTTCAGTAACTGTGATTATTTCGCCAGTGCCAGGGCACCTACCAGTTCGAGTGATCATTGGTTCATCATAATCAGCAACTGCTACTATCACATAAGAAGAAGCAAATTGCTTGTGAACTTTTTTGAAGTGTGCTTCAGTAGCATCACGATATGCATTATACATCCTAGCCTTGTGTTCAGGTTTCCCTTCAGCAACTGCTTCAGCAACTTGATCAAATGCTGTTTGGTAGAATTTAACAGTTCGAGTGATACCTGCTTTAGCGGCACCGGCTGTTTTATACCGATCACTCTTATACGAAGCTCTACCAGGTTCATTGTGGATTGAGTTGTCTGTGATATCGATGATATGAAACATAATTTTTCCTTTGATTAACTTAATTTGTACAGCTATTATACTGCTTTGGGTATCCGTTGTCAATCTTTTTACCCATTATTTTCAGTTATTTAACTTAAATGTCGGATTATATGCTTCATATTCGCCTGTATACCAGTATTTAATGATCTTTTCTGCTGGTTTCCCTCTAATTGACTGTGATATGTTAGGGAATCCTTCACGTGGTGTCTGGGTGTGATGCTGATTAGGCTCTGCATACAGTGTGTCAGATAACCAGTATCCAGTGGTTGTAGTTGTACCTAAGGTCTCAAACACCACTTGATTATGTACTGCTCTCATTACTGCTTCTGTAAGGATTGCTTGAGCCGAGAAATCAGTTTGTATCTCATATTGTGTACATTCATAATAGACACCATCGAGTGTTCCTTCTGTACAGAATCCATCTTCCCACCAGCCCTTTGACAAGTATCTTGTATTACTTTGACTAAAAAAGTTGAAGATGACTTTGGGGATAGTCGTACTTGAATTATGCCAGCAAGGGTAATTATCTAAGCAATTCCATTCTTCATATGTTCTTTGTATCGACTGCGCCGCTTTTTCTTGCAGTAACTCAACTGTTGCGGTTGCAACTTCTTCATCAGACAGCCTCATATCGGGTGATATTCCAACACCATCTACTTTATCAAAAACACGTTTATCATTCCAGATCACCCCTTCAGCAAGATAGACTTTCCCTGAGAATTTTTCTCTGATTTTGTCAATAAGAATTCCCATCCTTTCCATGTAATAGTCTTTGAGTGCATCGGTTTCTACTTGACTGTGTCCTTGATCATCTACCCCACATGAAAAACACATCCACATCGCACTCCAATCTGCTGACACAGACTCAACACCGAGAGTCTCCAATCGATCTGCTTCCCATATCATATGTTTTTCATGTGCATCCATAATTTTTATTAACAGTGGCATGTCAAGCCTAACGTTTCCGTTAAACGGAAACAGTAATTCATCAGTATTTGCGATACGCATGTTAAATTGCCATGCATAATGCACATCTAATCCTAGATCATGTGCTATTGCAGTAATCATATCAATATCAGCATCAGACAAATCTTTGGTATTATGATTTACTTCCCATGCCCCATCATTAGTCACGTCCCAATAACCATAGTTATAAATCGATGCAGTATTCACGCCATGATCTTTAAGTCTACGTAAGGTCATCCTATACATGAGTTTTTTGTATTCGATTTCAGTACAATCAGCTATCCAACTAGTACCAGCTCTTTGGTGGGCGCCGTAAACTTGTCTTACTGAATAATCCTTAAATCCTATGCCTTTATAAAGGTGATCATCACCAAATGAGTTTTGTGCTATCGGCACTTCATATTCCCCCAGGTATGACTGTGGGATATCTGCATTATGTGGATTAACACACGAGCCTTCAGAGTCTTCTGTATTGACTGTAATTTCGACACTTGAAGAGGCATCTCCGCATGTAATTGTAAAGACTTGATCACCATAGCTAGTAATAATAACCGTTTCGCTTCCAGATGTGGATTTAGTACCAGACCAATACCCTGATGCCGAGCAAGAAGATGCGTTAGCACTGCTCCATGAGACTATAGTGGACTCGCCCAGAAATACAGTAGTTGGATTTGCTGATATAGATGCAGTTGCTGAATTACTCAGAAGAGAAGTACTGGATGTTGTTGGTGCGGGTGTTGCATCTGAGCCTCCACCTCCACCACATGCTGAAAGGAGTAAAATACTCGAAATTAGTATTAGATTTTTCATATATACCCATTATTAATGATAATAGGTGTGCATTGTACTGTGGAATGGATTCAAAGTCAATAAAAAAATGCCAAAAATTTACATTTCGGGCATTTTACGTGTTTTCTAACGATTTGTTAGTTTAGATTTGTGATATGGAAAAAGCCATAACGTAGAATGATGCTGAAAACAGAATCACCATTCCCAAAGACTCACTATCTAAATCTAACTTCTGCTTTATGCTAAGAAGTTTTTTCAAGTTATTCTCCGTGTGTAATATAACGTGTGTTATTAGTATACTATGTGCTTTATGCATATTGGTTATGACAAATACGCATACTATGCTAATATCGTAGGACCCTCCTACGCCTCTATTTATACCTACGGAAAGATTATGTTATTTTTTATTTTCTACTCTTTCTTTTCTTTCAAAGCCTCTCGTCGAGCATATTCGTCTGCTTCCTTACTCAGTATTTCTCCTTGCGTTTCTCCAAAATCAATCTCTACCAGATCAAGCCAGCTCAAATCCATATTCCAATCATCTGTATTAAAAGACTGCACTTGAGCCATAAGATATTTTTCTCTGTTAGTAATCATAACTCCACCCATTCCTCTTTGTGACCACAAGGGAAGCATAAAGCACTCGCGTTAGGGCGATTATCCTTGTTCGAGACCACGAGGTGTGCGAACGTTGAAGCCTGCGCAGAAAACCCCAAGGACATCGCTAAATGCATCACCATTTCTTTGCCACAATTAGGGCAGTCCATCATACCCCTTCCATGATTCCGCAAGGGTAGCAAGACGCAGTTGCGTTGTCCCAGTCAATCCCGCAAATTTGAACCTCTTTACTGCGAAGCACTTTCTTGGTCACACCGTGAGCATATTTTGCAGGAAGCCGCAAGGACATCGCTAAATGCATCACCATTTCTTTGCCACAATTAGGACATTTCATCCCTTCACCTCTTCACGTTCAACTAGCATCATCGCCAGTTTAGGCATTTTTAATTTCATCAGCCAATATGGAGCGTACCCAACCTCAATCAATTTATGCTTTGGCATTGCCAGCTTGAGAAGGTCTGCGGCTTTGCGGTTGGGTGTACTAGCAGTTATTCGTACATCTGCATCATCGTATATAAAATAAATCACACTTTCACTCCCTCTGGTTTATTTACAGGCATGTTAATCATATGAGTCCAAGCCACCACATTTTCATTTTCGTAACACATAGTACCATCTTCGTAATACCACGTTATCTCAGTGCCGTCATGACCATCTACTTCTGCATAACACGAATCCTCCGTCATATACATTACTACGGGGTAATCACTGCCCACATTTCCCACCACAAAAACATCCTCGCGCTCTTTTGGTCTCTTCTCCGTCGGACAGTACCATTCATGTGTGTATGTCATCACATCTTTTGGGCGTTTAAGTTTAGGCACCCAATGCGACACGCTATCAAAATCCATCTGCAAGGCATCGTCCAGAACGACCCACAAATAGTGTATCCAAGCCTCTCCCAGAGACTTTTCCTCAACGCAAAACCTTGCACTTGCTTGCCCATTAATAGCGGGAATGTAAATGAGAACCTCATCCCCCACTTCAGGCGTCTTATCTTCAAGACTAATCCAGTCATTCATTTGTAGACCACGCTAAACTTTACTTTTGTGATGCCCGCAGTGCAGACCGTTTCGCTAAGGGCGCCGTATTGATTCATCCTTTCTATGCCAGTATCTTGATCAAAGTTATAATCAATCAGCCTTTCAGATGCTTTTATATTCTCAACCATATTCAGCAAAACAGTAATTAATTGTTTTTTGTCGCTTTCGTTGCTCTGTAATGAAAATTTCATGATACATCTCTGTTTAGTTGTGGCTCTACGATATAATGCCAATCCAGTCCCGGCGTTGGGAATGTCGATCCACCACATTCACCATTATACCACTTCCAGCCGTCTTTCACCTTTTCCCAATGGCCGCCACCAAGATCGTAAACCTTTGTGCCTTCTGGATGGTGTGCCCATCCTTTGCTTCTCTTAAACTGCTTTTTAATATTCATCACTTCACCCCAACTGGTTTTAATTTATTCAATCTGTGTCCTTCGCTTTTCGCGTGTTCTTTAGACTCAAATGCGCCAGATACATATTCTATCGTTAAAGCGCCAACCTCACTCTGCCAGAAAATACACCAGCCACAATATTCCAATCTGAAATCGCAGATATACATCACTTCACCCCCACTGGTTTTAACTTAATGTCATTCAAGATGTCGCAGACTTGTTGGCACTTGGCTTCTGTGGATTGGTATATAATCCCTGTAGGAGTCTCATGTCCGCCCTCGGTAATCTCCCACTCTCCCCCAATGCGGCAGTAAGAAGGCCACCACACTTGACGGAATCGACTCCAATCAGGCACATAATCACTCTCGACGTTCAAACACGCTTGGTTGATTAGCCCTTGTACTTTTGAATACTCTGCGGCTTTATTTGCTTTCAACAACCGTTCTGTCGCTCTCTCATGGATACTCTCGGCTATTAACAGTTTGTCCCTCAACTCTTGTTCTGTGTGTTCATCCATCGCTCTGCTCCTGTCGCTAAAGAATTATTGTGGTATACTCCATACCAGGATTATACCTGTTACTGGTGTGATTATGAACCAACCAAAGTTTATAAGATCAACTATAACCCAAAGCATCGATGGCGGAACTTCTACCATACACCCTTCTTCGTCTTGAATCTGCTCTGGTTCGAATCGGTAAAGTCCTGCGACTATCGCATAGAATACTGCTATGATAGTATACGATGCCCATATTTGACATACTGTTTGTACAAATAATTCATTTATCAATTGATGTTCCTCCAATGAGTAAATAGTCTACTAATGAGAAGAAGCCTACAATAATACCACAGTATAATATAAACAACAGTATGTTGAATGTCCATGCTCCTATGAACCGTCGTCGTTCTCGTTTAAAGTATTCGTGGCGATTCATATTGAGTCCTCTTTTTTTCTTGGCTCTGTTCTTTGGTCATATTTAAACGCCCCTGTGGCGCTCTCCATCGATGGATACTTGTTACATTTATAACACTTATGTAACTGAAATGGCAATTCTTTCCGAGGAATGAGAATGTATCCTCTATCATGGCACTGCATACATTCTTCATGCTCAGGGTCTGGGCCCTCCATCGTCAACTGCACATCTTGTACGATTGTTTTTACAATAGCTAAATTGTGGGCATGCTCTTCAGCTTGTTCTAATAGATCGTTTTCTGCCGTGATCAACAGTGCTTGCACACATTCCAATTTCTTTATTGCCCTTTCCAGTTGTCCATCATCCATCATGTAATCTCCATCCAGTATATCCAGCTTCATAATGTATCATAGTTTCTTCGACATACCTAGTCGAATCAATTAAGAACATATCTCCAGACTCGGACTTAAATGGTAACAACGTTTTGGTTTTCCACATTATTTTACTCCTTAGACCGTCTATTAAGTTAGTTATGTTGCTTATCCATTTACTCATTCATCACATCACCAGGGGGCTTAGGTGTTTGTTCGGCACCCGCTGTATGTGGCGTATAGCCTGCATGTTGCATCATGCCAACCTTAGTAGGGTCTTTATACTCAGTTATCGTGTCATGTGTGTCGTGTTTACGGTTCAGTTTTGGATGGTTTAACGCTTCATACAAAACGAAGCGGTGCTTAAAGTCTCCAGTATAGGGCCTCTTAACATTATTAATGTATACTCCCCTTTCGTTGTAATCCTCTACCCGACCCTCGTGGTTTGGGTTAGTTGTGGATACACCATGGATAGTGACATGATCACCTATATTATAGGTCCTATCGGCTGAACTCGGCTTTAGCTGTTGTTTATCTTCCAATTCACTCATCTTATAGGACATCTTATAGGATTCTTGGTGATCACCAATCAGACGCACACCGTTTGGTGAGAATTGCATAAGAAATTCTTCAATAGTCATGGCTAACAACTCTGCACGAGTCGATCTACCGCCACAATTGTTTGTTGCAGTATAGACACTGAATAAACTCTCGTAATAATTCTCTAATGCTTTAGGGTCTGTAAGTTTTTTCATACTGGTATCCTTGTTAATAATTCATTTTGCATAACCAGTAACATCATCTCATTATGCTTTGGGTACCCAAAGCTTGGGTCTGTCTTTAACAATAGATCATAGACAGCTTGTACATGCTTTGTTGTCATGTCCATCACCCGAACATAAGTTACTGGTTGATCACCGTTTATCCCATAACTGCCCCAACGAACCTTTGATCGTATCAAGTCGTGGTCGTCGTCGTTATTCAGAGACAACATTGTCTCATCACCATTATTAGAACGCCTAAGGAACGTAAGACCTCCATCGATCATATACCACTTACCATTAGCATCAATGTACTCATTGTAATCATGACGATATCGAGATTCCAATACAGTACCATCAGGTGTACGTAGTGCACTGTACACAACTCTTGTTCGGTGTTCTGTCTCGGGGTGTTTAATACGTTTAGTGTACCACATGTGAATCCTCCTCCTCTTCTTCATCTTCAACAATGTCACAACAACCATCTTCGTCGCCGTGCAACCAGTCCTCGCAACTACCATTCCATCCATCAATATTCATATACAGAGTATATCATAGTTTTGGATACAATGCAACACCTTAATTAATCTAACACTGGAGGAAGGGGTTGAGGCATCCAGTGAGTAACATCGTCTGTCAAGAACCCATGTCTCCCACCAAATTGATGACAGGTGTAACCTTCCTCAACGAAAGTTCTATATGTACCAAAGTGCATACCCACAAATTCAAAATAGTATATAACCCTTTGATCCTCAGTTGGGTATCTGTCTTTAACACTGATCCATTCACTCATGATCCTTCTCCGTATTTAAAGTTGCTATGATTTCATCTGGGGTAAAGTAGCGCCAATATCCATAATGAGGGGAGTCCTTAGGTAATTTACCATGCATATCCTCATCTTCATGTTCCACAATTGCGGCGGTACTTCTGGATCTTTTGCGATATACAAATCCATTCACTGCGAATAATGTGCCAAAAGGGGCTACTTTAAAAACCATATCAGTTGAGTATTTTGTTTCCCATTCGTAATATCCACCATCATATATAAATTCTTTCGGCGGTGTTGGTAATGGCATCCAATGCGATACATCATCGATTTCTATCTGATCAATATCATCTAGTACTATCCACCAAGTCTCAGTAGGATTAAAATAATTCCCATTATCAACATAAAGACTTACACTGGCATAACTCTTGCTACAATGAATATATCCAAGAACGTGTTCGCCTTCTTTTGGTAATCTATCGTTGATGCTTATCCATTCACTCATCACTCACCTGCACCCATTAATTTTCTTGTTGCTCGCTGACTGGCGCTCTCGCATTCCCTGTAGGATATTGCTTTAGTTGAAATGCTAAATAGATTGTCCGTTATTGGTGTAGCAACTATCTCGCGCAAGTGTCCACAACAAATTACAGTCCCGCTATATTCACCGAACAGGAATTCAACTTCCCCTTTGTTTAGAGTTGTCTGTCCACCTGGGGCAGAGCTAAGATAATTCAATACATGTGTGACGTTTTTCATCATTTCATCCTCGTCTAATAAATTTTAAATTCCATATGGCATCCACATAAACCAACACATAACCAATACTATGGCAATCATGTCTCCGGTATCCAAGAATAATCCAGTAAATGATGGCACTGGGTTCTTTGCGGCTACGTACCTGTCAGCCGCATTACTAAGCGCCTTTTCTACAGTGTCATCTCCATAATCAGATTTTAGCCATTGGTTAAGTTCGATCTCGGTGGCCGGTTCGGAGGCCCAAGCTTCCATCAAATATTTTTCTCTTTCAGTAATCATAACTTCCCCTTTGGTCTCTTGCGAGCCGTAACCTCCTTAGCCTGAACACTTTGCTCAATGTTAGAGAAATCGAAATCAACAAGATCCTCGTTTTGCTGGTCGATAATTTCGTTTAGGAGTGCGTATCGTTGATGTACGTTTTGATCGGTTGAACTAGTCAAATAATGTATTAGTAATAATAATTGAGAATTTGATATTTTCATTGTAATTTCCATAGTTGTTTAGTTATAAGTATTCGCATTCAATCGGACAAAGAGGGCTAACGCTGAACAACATCTTCCCAGTATCCGAACGCCCTATATATGTTGAATAGGGGTCGCCAGTGTAATGCAGGAAATCATGCTTGATTCCCGCCACCACGCCTCCTGCAAGTTGCTGACCTACAAAGTAAGATTTAGCGCCTGCTTCTGTTACAATTGAAAGTGTTTTAATACTCGCGCTTGAGTCAGCGGCGGCTGTCGTAACCATCAATTCACCGCCAATGAATAGCCAATTATCCATCCTATTACCAATAAACACACGCTTAAATACAAGCTAATTCGTATAACACGCTTTACCATTAGTTTACCTACCTCATTTCCAAAACCCGGTCCCATCATCACTTCTCCTCCACTGATTCAGTGGTGTTGTTAATATCCTCCGCATTGATGCGGGCCTCTATAGCGTCCCAAGTTGGTTCATACTCAGGCCAGTCATGCTCGACTACTACCGCCTTTAAAGATTCCTTTTTATGTAACAATCGGCTTTGCTCAACCCGAAAGCATATGTTACTTAACTGTATTTTTTGACTCTCGTTAAGAAACTCTTCTATATCTGACATTTTAAGTACTACATATCTTTGTTCTTTGTTCATCACTTCTCCTTTGCCGGCCAAAAATCGCAACGGCATGTCACAGTATAGTTTTCCCCTTTTCGGCGGGATTCAAATACAGACCAGTACCCTCCATAACACCTCTCCACCTCATCTATGGTTCTATCATGGAACCACTCTGCAACTCCTTTGTGGGCAGGCGGACTATCTCTACGGAGCTGTTCACTGGGAACATGATAAATTCTTGAGAACTCTCTTATGGGTTTGTTTGCCTCAACGATTGCTTCCATATTCATTTGAATTTCTTTCCTAGCCAGTTATGAACAGTGCCTGTTTTATTTTTATTTTTGTTTTTGGTCTTTTTATGTGTTTTTTCTATTTCTTCAAGCTCATCAAAAATAATCCAATCCGCTTGTAAGCCGTTCACCTTGCCGGTATATTTCACTTCACTTTCCATAAAAATGCAGTGAGACCCTTCTCCGATCCCAAGCCTTAAAATAGTTACTAGCCAAAAATTCTTTTCTTGCCTTTATAAAATGACCCCGATAATCGCATTTGGCACATTCAAAAGGGCCGTACACGTAGCTTTTACGTGCATTTTCGCGTGGTAAACGGCCCTCTTCGTATGGGCCTTCACATTTGTGGCATATAATTTTCATAACCTTTCCTCATTCTTCACCCTCGGCCTATTCGGCCTATTCGGTAAGCATTAATCGACATAATAATAACCGCATACACCCATGACAGTAAAAACGCCGCTAGACAATACCAGAGCATATTTTCGTAAGGCGCTTCGTATGTGATTAATCCAGTGAGTACCACTATGCCCTGAGTAAGCAGAACAGTGCCTGTTATATTTGTTAACATTGTTGCCCAAAAATAGCTTAATTTTTTCATCACTTCACCTCTGTTTAATCTTCATTCTTCTTTCGTCTTTCTCGTTTATCTTTGATTTCAGAGAAGATGTAAGACTCCCCCGTTAGGATATCCCAGCTTTCAGAGTAGAAGGTTTTTATCTTTTCTCTCTCCTCTAATATAATTACTACAGGTATGACAATAGGCGAGAATATTAACATTGTTATAGCTTTGAGCACTAGTTTGATTTCATCAAATCTTAGTAAGTCTTTCATGCGTACTGCGTTTTGCAAATCTGTTTCTTTTGACATGTCTATTATCCCTCTATTTCCATTGATATAGCCGACATACGGTCCCTATGGGATTTGGTCAATACTAACGCAATGGTGGTCCATAAAGAAATAGCCACTGCTCCACACAAATACCAGTGTATGTGTCTGTAAGAAGATGTGGGCACAATCATGTCATTGAGTACAAAAATCGCATAAGTATAGAATGCAGTTGCTGTAACCTTTGTTATTTCGATTGATCCCTTGATACTCCACTTAAGGTTCTGGTCGCTTAGTCTTTTCATTAAAATACAAACGTCATAAAAAATATGTGGACTCTTATGTAGCCTGCTTCCGAGTGAACGCAAAACAAACAACGTGCCTCGTCCTCCCAATTATTGACGGACAAAAGCCAACACCCATATATTGAATCCGAAGGTATCCAATCTATTCCAAATAAGTCAAAACTCATATACTCCACTCCTTGTTAATCCAATCAATGTTTAGTCTTTTCATTCGAACGAGAAAAAGAATTTCATAAAAAATATATCGAGGAGTATATAGTCCGCGCACCAATCAGCGCCCAACAAACAACGAACCTCGCCATCCGGCCCCCAAATATTAATGGCCCCAATTAAAACTGAATATAGTGAATCCTTAGGTACCCAATTTATTACAAATAAAATAAAACTCATGTGCTCCACTCCTTGTTAATCCAATCAATGTTTAGTCTTTTCATTATACCGAGATAAAGAACTGCATATAAAATAAATCGAGGGTTATATAGGCACCGCCATACAAGGGCTGGCCTGTATGCATGTCCACGCCTGGGTCCCAGGCAACGCCTAACAAACAACGAATATCCTCATCCCAATTATTAACGCCCATAAAATGAAACGCATATATTGAATACTTGGTTACCCATTCTATTTCAAATAAAATAAAACTCAAATTCACGTACTCCACTCCTTAATAATCCAATCAGTATCTTTGTCTAATAATTCCACACGGTCTTTTATTTGATTATATAAACCAGACATACTCATGCGCATGGCGTATCCTTTTTTGTGTACTACATAGCAACTGCCGCTCTCTCCATAAAAGCGCCAATGTTTTCCTGCATCCTCTACTCTAGTAATACCACTGTTCAGCCTCCAACTGCCGCCAGTAGTATATCCACCACTCCATCCGCCTAGTACTTTGTAAAGACCTGCTTCCATCTTTACGACGACCCAACTGTCTGGATAATAATCATTGTTCATAAATTGTCACCTTTTTTCGCGTCGATAAACACTTTTAGGGTACGGTCTGCATCTTGCAAACTATATCTAATGCTTTCATTTTTGTCAAGATAGTGAACATACGAACGACCTTTTTGATCTATCACCTCAAATCGAGTCACATTGTTCATTGCCTCTAGTTCTTTGACTTTATCTCTTAGGTCGTATATCTCTTGCGGTGTCCAGTCAGCATCACAGGCACATTCAGATTGGCTGTAAGCGGCACAGGTACAACCGTAACCATCACTCATTTTTTCACCTTTGCGATGTATTCCGTGGTGGGAGGCTCTATCGCGATAAGCTCTAGCATAGAAATCGCTCTGGACAATATACGGTAAATCGGAGAAATATTAATATTCCCAGATTCGCCTACTATACCAGAAAAATCAATCTTAATGCCGTTATTGCAGATTATAGCCGGCGCAGATTTAACTGTGAATTCACCAGCCTTTGCAAATCTGAATTCGCCAACCTTTGCAATTTCTATTTCTTTGGTGTCAGTCATCTACTGAAACCAAAGCCAAGTGCCGTGTACCCATGCTATCGGAAACAAGATGGCTCCTGCAATGAGGAATCCCCATGAACCTGCAATAAAGCACGAGATTACATGAGTAAACCAGGCGGCTATCGCCCAAAGTATTATTAATATTAATGGCATAATGTATTTTCCTTATTAGTAAAGTTATAGATTAGCACACAGATGCCCCAATGTCAATCTTTAATGTTAATCCCAAAGTGATTCGAAGTAGACTCCGAACAGTCGGAATCCATTGCTGATGCGTTTTTGGTATTTGTCGCGAGCAACACGATCAACTTTAAAAGTGTGATTGGGCCCATGAGTCATTTCACTATGTCCATTACCGCAAGGCACCCAGACAATATCCATTTCGCCTGATTGGAACTGCTCTTCCCAATCTTCATCTACTTTGCTTTGAAATGCAAAGATCATTTCATCCATAACCCACTCCCAACGAGCAAAGTGATTATTGTCTAGGTGACCAGTTGAACTGGCCTCTGTCGTTTGCTTCTTAGTAGCACGAAGTTCTTTGGGAACATCTTTCATGTCTACCATAGGTCCACCGTGATTATCTTTTTTGAGTTGCACTAACATAGGCAATATAATAAGAGCAACAGTGTGATCCATACTCCAAGTATCCCACGGATCAATGCGAACCATTACACGCTGTTCTAAACGGTCTAGTACTAGGTTACCTGTCCAGTTATAAACAGTTTGTAATATACCTTCGAGGTATTCTAGTGCATGATCGGTGAAAGTAATATTCTCATTATCACACATGAATCCATATTTCTTCTCCATATGCCGAGTGTGTATATTGCTAATCCAACGACTAGGGTACTGTCCGATTTTAACTTGCATTATTATTCCTCATAGTTTGTTGGCCCTTATCTTGTTGGGCAATTGCTCTCGCATCATGTAATGCATTGTGGGGTACCGCGCTATTGTCGCTACTTAAATCTCGACGCATCTCCATAACGATTGTCGGAAAGTTTAAACATTCGCCTGGTCCAGTTATCAATGCTTCGCAGAAGTGGTGAATATCTTCGGGCCAATCTGCTATTAGATGAATATAGTTATACCGATGCAGAAACATATACAAGCGGTGTTGAAAAATATTTATAGGTATAGGTTCTTTTAGTAAGCATGTCATAACATGCTGGGCGACCCAACTGCTAGGATTTGCGCACTCTAATACTTCGTAAAATTCGGTGCCATCTTCAGCTACCAATGCCATCGAGATTAAATCACCTCTAAAGTCGTTAAATTCTGTATCAATGTAAATTCTCATTCTGTATTCCATCTCAATGCAAACCAAACCGCATCCTGTTGTTTTTTAAAATAAAAATCAGTTGACTGGTGACTACAAACTACATGCCACTTGTTTTTAAACACACTACCTAACCAAATTTCTATTTGATCCACATCTACTGTTTTAAGTGAGACCTTATGTGGCCAGACTGATTTTTTTAATTGTCTCATTATTAATCATATCATTCCTAATACTATCAACACTTTCTCGATAACTAAATAGAAAGACCAGAAGGGAATGACCAGTGCAAAACATGTACTCCAAAATCCCTTCGCAATAACAACGCCTGCTATCCAAATACATACGTATATGAAGCCAAATAAGTTATTCATTGGATCTATGCTCCAATTCATTTAACATTGCTGTCTTCATCTGAGGATACATACCACTCTGCGTATCAATACACGCTTGTATGTGATCGGTGTCCATCTCAGATAGTTTAATTCGTCTTAATGGTTGGTCACCGTTGATGCCGTAACTTCCCCAAGTCATTGCTTCACGAACTTTCTCATGTCCATCTTCCAAAGTAACCGTTAAATATTCCTCGTCTCCGTTACCACTGGATCGCACGTAATCAAACCCGCCGTCAATCATATACTCGTTGCCATTGGCGTCAATATATGTCTTGTAGTCATGTCGGAAAAAACTTTCTAATATCGTTCCGTCTGGGGTACGTAATGCATTGCTAACCATAGATCCCATGGTGCTAACCTCTTTTAGTTAAGTTAAATTATAATGGTGTCCTAACGAGCTTCTACAAGTCGGGACACCAACTCTCCACCGCTTCGGACTAACGCACCCAAGTATACGGACTACTGTCATCGTATCCCTATTTGGAGATAACTAACCTCCTTCTCGTCGTAGAGGGGATAAGCAACTACTAGTCTCGGTTAGAGACACGTTCTGTTAATCTATATCTTTATATAAAACCCGAGTAACGTTTTTAACAACGAAACTGCGCCAACCTTTAGCATTGACATCATAAACTACTAAAGTGTTAGTAGGATTTTTAAGTGTTTTTGTGGGTTTTTCTTCTCCCTCTTTAACTACTTTTACTGGTAAGATTTCAGGATCAAGTGTACAGGTCATTACTCGTATATCACCATCAAGTTTAGTGAAGGTTATTTCCGCAGTTTTAGTGAGCAAAGCAGTTTGGAGAATTTCTCTGAAGATGATCCAATCAGATTCATCCCAATTTTTCACTAATACATCTCCGTGCGTATGTTTTTCTATTTGCATTATTGAACAATCCATGATTTAAAAATTAAGAGGGGAGAACCCTCGATGTTTCAGACGCTGTGTATAGCAATAGTTAGCAATTTGTCAATTCGCGTCTTGTGTTACGTATTATACTATTTCGTGGGAGTTGAATAAAGCATTTTGGGTAGATTATTTTTTAGGTTGGGTTCCGTTTCCGTCCAACATACCGATCGTACCGCCTTGTGCCAGTATTCTCTCAACCACATCTTCAAATTCGATAGGTCTCAAGCCTGTCTGTTCAGCAGACACACACAAGAAGCCAGGATCACGTGCGCCATCTTTCCATACGCTAGTTGCATGTAAATGCCCATGCACGTTGCATCCAAATCTACCCAATTGAGAAGGGTGAATAGGTATATGGGTAAAGACTAATCCATTAGATACATGACAGCCTCTAATATCATTAAACACCTCTGCGTATTTGTGTAATTTCAAGGTGTCGTGGTTACCCTTAACGAGAATTTTGATACCATTCATCTGTTTAACTTTATCAAGGCCTTGCTGAGTGAGCGCGATATCACCCAACATGTAGACTTTATCAATAGGGCTAACGATTTCGTTGTGCATTTGCACCATTGCGTCTTCCATATCTTCTAATGTATCAAAAGGTCTCAGTTTGGTCCCATCATGATGATCCGTGAACTTGATAATGTTATTGTGACCAAAATGCAAGTCTGCTATAAAAAACTTTTTCTGATGCATTGTAGTTCCTAATTTATTAATATACCATAGTATATACTTTTTTATTCGGTGTGTCAATCCTTAATAAATATAGTTATGAATATAATTATACCAGCGGCTGGGAAAGGGACACGCTTCCAGGGTCATTATGACTCTCCCAAAAATCTAATCGATGTTAAGGGTGATCCTATGTTGATCGCATCTGCTAAAAGTTTACAGATGTATAACCCCGTAAATACCTTTATCTTTTTAATCCCAGAAGATGAATCTAGTCCAATGGACAACGCTCTGGGAGCAAGGCTAAAGGCAGAATTCCCAGACTGTAAAGTATTTGTCATAATGGGAGACACTGAAGGTGCCGCAGATACTTTAATGAGGGCGGCCGACTTGATAAACAACGATGAAGAACTACTTATTGTTAATTCTGATCAAATTATGGAATGGAATTTAGCTGAAAAGAATTTGGTATTTGAAAAACTAGAGGATTATGATGCAGGAGTTGTTACTGTTAAGAGCGATGATCCCAAGCATAGTTACATCAACCTAGACACAGGTGAAATAGTAGAAAAAGAAGTAGTTAGCGACCAAGCATTAACTGGTCTGCATTGGTGGAAACATGGTAAAGACTTTGTAAGTTCTGCTAGACTAATGATGCAATCTGGCAAAAGATCACTGGGTGAATACTATATCGGACCAGTTTACAATTCATTTAATGGCTCCGCTGGATTCTACGAACTAAAAAGTGATCTCATCAATTTTATCGGAACACCCGAAGATTTAAAAGCATATCTTGAAAAGTGATCGTAGGGAAACTTAGCGATACACATCGAGGATGGGTTATTGGCGATTTTGAACCTAGTCTACTAAGAACAAAGGAATTTGAAGTAGGAATTCTAACCCACCTTGAAGGGGAACAATGGGATGCTCACTATCACAAACTTGGAACAGAGTATAACATCTTATTATCAGGCTCAATGAATGTGTGCGACACTGAACTAGTCGCAGGTGATACATTTATCATAGAGCCTAATGAGGTAGCTGATCCTACATTTCACAAAGATTGCACCATCGTGTGCATTAAAACACCAAGCGACACACAGGATAAATATATCATATGAGTGCAAAATTTGTATTTGATGTTGATGGAGTACTATGTAATCGTGGACAAAAGATGGACACTGAATTTCAACACTGGTTAGAAGATTTTTTGCAAGACAAAGATTACTATCTAGTGACTGGATCCCATAGACAAAAGACATGCGACCAAATAGATCAACAACTAACACATGGAGCCAAAATAGGGTTTCATTGTTTAGGTAATTCTATATGGACAAAAAGTGGAGTCGAGGTTGCCATCAACCAACCCCATTTCACAGACAAGGATCTTGAACACTTAAAAGGTTTTCACCAATCCAGTTTGTTCAATAAAAAACAATCATGGGAAAATGTATTGGAGAGGAGAAACGGCAGTTACAACTATTCGTTGTGTGCTAGAAACGCCACATCCAAAGAAAGACAAGCATACATGTTACATGACAGCATGTATAAGGAAAGAGAGAACTTCGTTATTCAATTGAACAACGAATATCCTAGATTTGATTGTTACTTGGGCGGAGATTGCAGTATAGATATTGTACTAAGAGGCGCGAACAAAGGACAGATTACTGACTGGCTTGATCTGCATGGAAATGATGACACGATATACTTCTTTGGAGATAGATGCAATGAATATGGCATTGATAAGCCACTAGCAGATAAAATGATGGCCTGGCCACAATGTGTGGTTTTTGAAGTTGCTGATGGGTACACAGAAACATGGAGAATATTAAAATCCTTATGAATGACAATCTAATATATATCGCACATAGAGGTAACATAAACGGACCTAGTAGTATGGAGAACCACCCTGATCATATTAAATATGCACTTACTCAAGGGTTTGACGTAGAAGTCGATGTTAGAGTCATCGATGGAGTACTATTTCTGGGACACTTCGAACCTCAATATGAAGCACCTCAGGAAATACTAACGAACAATCATGTTTGGTTCCACTGCAAAAATATAGAAGCATTAAGTTACATGACAGGCAATTTTGGCTTTGATAGAATAAATTATTTCTGGCATGATGTCGATGATTACACGTTGACAAACAAAGGACATATCTGGACTAGTCCAGGGTGTGAACTAGCTGATCGTAGTATTATGGTGATGCCAGAAACATACGAAGAAGATTGGTTAGATTACACGTGTAAAGCAACATGCTTTGGGGTATGCAGTGACTACGTAGAGTACATCAAAGAAGCAAGGGAGTGAGATTAATAGGCTGTGGTGATAGTTGGTGTTGGGGTGCTGAGTTAGTAGACCCGATTGAAGAGCCATCACCTATTATGAATTTACCAGGTGGTGGATTCGAAAGACAGTTTAAACCTATTAACATGGAATATAGATTAAAACACAGATACATCAACCAACTCGCAGAAAAATTAAATGCTGATGAATTAGTAGACTTAAGTGACCCATCATTATCGAATGATGCTATAATAAGAAAATTGATGGAGTGGCTATCTACCGAAGGATACCTAACTGACAGAGATACTTCTGATTTATTCATCTCGATTGGTTGGACGAGTCCTGAACGCAGAGAGTTCTATTCAAAAAAACCTTGGAGACACAGTGAGACAGGATTCGATGATCATTTTATTGCATTTGGTCCTTGGAGTATGGATCAAGATCACGAGGACAAAGAATTAGATCAATTCTTTCGTTTATACTTTGATAAGTTCTGGTCGGAGACTGAGTTTATTCACAGGCACATCAATCAAGTTTGGCAGATAGAAAAGATATTAAAAAACTACGGGATCAAATATGTTATGCACCAAGCATTTTATCATCACCATGAAAAGATGATTTATGATTGGGACGATGAAGAATACGAAAAGAATTTCAATAAGATTACACCAGGCGACAAAGTATTATGGGAATCACTTGACAGTGATGCATTCATAAGATATACTACCGCATGGCAACATATGTTATCTAAAGGAACTGCCGAAGAAGTTTTTATCATCTTTTATCCTAGTGCTAACGGACATAAACATTGGGCTGATTACTTGTATCAACATTGCATAGAGAAAAAGTTAATATGAAAGCTAAAAAGAAAATAAAGAAAGGCAAAAACAAACCCGAAGTAGGGGACTATATTGTACACAGAGAATCTGCGATTAATAAAGTCAATGAAGGTAAGATTGTACATATGTTAGCCATGCAGTTTGTATACGAAACCCCGGCCGGTATTGAACGTTTCTGTTTGTTTTCTGCGGATTGGAATCATATAGAAAAATGAAGTGGAATCACATAGCGGTGGTGCTACGCGGCCACGTTCGCACATGGCATTTTATTTATCCACTAGTGTTTAAGTTCTACGAATCTATTGCAGAAAATGTAGACTACTATTTTATTACATGGGACACTAGCAATACTAATGGGATAGAAGAAACATTTGAAGGGAAAAACTTAATTCATTTTCAAGTGGCACCAAACAACTTTAGCAACGGCGGTATGGGCGATGATGGCGATGATGGTCAATTTTACAATGGCTGGACTGGACCTGCATTCATGCAAACATTGTTGATGCCGCATATAAAAATACAAGAGAAAAGGTTAGGCAAAAAATACGATGCATTTTTTGATACTAGACCAGATGTCTTGCCTCAACGTCAGAAAATATTGTACGGAAAACATACAGGTAAAGAACTGTCTTGTATATTACCAGAACAGGATTCTATATATGTATTGGGAATAGAAATACACAAAAACCAATCACCATTCGATCCACGTGGTGGACAACCAGATGTTGCTATCAAAGATTGGCTCATCATGTCTCGTGGTAAAGAACTAGAAATAATGGCAAGACGTTATAGCCCCAATGAATTTATATACGAACCTAACCAACAACCAGGTAGTCAAATAGAGTACAGAGAAATAGCGGAAGGCTATGGCATTACTATATGCACAATAGACTGGATGGTTGCAACTGTGGTGCGACCGAATGCATTTGAACTTGATTGGAATAAAAGAAATAATTGGGAAGCAATTGATCTGGAATCAAAGAAATGGCCTCACCTAGACAAAGACACTAAAATTGCAGTATGTGAAAATTATGGTATTGCAGTCTCAGACTATACAGACACGCACTCAATTACATGTAAGATTTAAGAATCTCTTTCATCAATACAGGTTGTTTTTGTGCTACATCTAGTTCCCATGGTAACATCAAGTATTCTTTATAGTCTATTTCTGTTAGATCAATTTCATAAGGTACTTTATCCCATATAAATATACCAGCATACGTAATCATCAGTCTACCCTCATACATTTGATTAACGTGTATTAGCTCATGCACTAGCGGTATCATCAACTCGTTAACAGATAGGGCTAGACTCAGACGAATAAGATTTGAACTTGTGTTATCTAATGATGAATCTGCATAAGTGTGAGGGGGCATCTCTACAAACTCTATGGTAAGTTTCTCTGGCAGTTGCATAAGCTCCCCTAAAGCAACGCAAATACTTTTTGCTATCTTACACTTGTTTTCTTCTGCATCGCATAGGACATTCGTTCGGGGAAATTTAAAATTTAATTGCATGCTTGTATTTACTCGCTAAATATACATATGGCCACACTAACAGATTTTATTATTAATTGGGGAGAAATTGTAGAACTTGATTTCCCCAAAATGGATTTGAACAGAATAAGAAATGTCTGTGATAACCATCCAGGCTGGAAAGAATACCAGCCACACAAGAAACCTAACAATCGTTACGGATTAAGTGTCACTAGTTTAGATGGTGGATTTAGTGGTGAGCCAGATTTGTACAGTTTACGAGAATGGGCCAAAATGTATGGGGAAGATTATTTGGAAGGTGATATAGCAACTCGCACAAATGTATGTGCGTTGTTACCAGAGCTGGACCAGTTTCTAAACTTTTGGGAACCTAATTTAGGCCGCACACATTTCCTCAGATTAGATCAAGGCGGACATTTCCCGCCTCACAGAGATAACGGAGCACTAGTTGCAGTGCCTACATTTAGAATTCTTGTGCCAATATACAATTTTGGGCCCAATGATATGAAGTGGATACACGAAGACAAAGTATTAAAATTAGAATTAGGTGCAACGTATTTTATCAACACCAGTAGACTGCATAGTTTGTTTAGTTTTGTTGATAACTGCTTGATGCTTGTGTTAAACATAAACACTGATGAACATATATTAAAAAGGATGGTAAAGAAAATTGTTGCAATCTAAAGCAAACTCATTTTATGAGAACTGGTTAGATACCACTGGACTGTCAGCCAGTAATGGACAAAATCACAAGTTAAATCTAACTCCTGAATGGTTCTCGGAGATGGTGACATTTAATGACACCAAGTTAGCTAAATGGCGCACGGATGCCGCTAGAAGATGTCATGCTGAATTGGGACCTTTCCCTGCATTATGTTTTAGTGGTGGTATCGATAGTCAAGCAATGTTACATTGTTTCGCAGAAGCGGATTTAGAAGCACATGTCATTATATTTACCTTCAAGGATGGATTAAACAAACAAGACTGTGAACATGCTAAACAATACTGTCAAAAATTTGATATTCCGTATAGAGAAATCGAGTTTGATATTGTTCAGTTCTTGACCAGAGACAATGCATCTATGACTGAGAAATACGGAGGCGTAAGTCCTCATTTTAACACTCATTATAGATTTATTGAAATATTAACTCAGTTGGGGTACACTGGTGTCTGTTTCGGTGGAGTTGCCCCTGATAGAAACGTAGGCACATACGGTAAAAATATTGGAAAGGTGGCATTTCACTGGACTAAGATCGCAGACAAATTTGAAATCGCAGTTTGTGGTAGTTTTTTGAGTTATTCACCCGAATTAGCATGGGCAATATCATTATCTACTCCAGACATTCAAAATACCATGTATGATCAAAATTCAACAAAATTAACTCAAATAGATGTACAACTTGAGGTAGAAAAAGAAAGGTATGATGCTAAGTTGATTGGTTACAGGCGAGTAGGGTTTGATCTTGTCCCTCAAGCGCGAAAATATACAGGGTTTGAATTAGTCAAAGAACATTTTGCTGAAGAAGCTAGTGATGGTTGGGCATTCGAGAAACGATTTCGGTATCCACTGACGAGAATGGAGGGTGGCAAGTATAACAGTGATCAACACACTTACAAGATAAGCTTGACAAGCGAACAACTTACCGCACTAGACAATATCTACTTCAAGCACTTTCCCTCTAGCGATTGATCCTCTTCCTGGATTCGAACGTAACATAGCACCTACATAATTAACATTCTGGTCTAGTTGAGTCGTGGCCCATAGACGATTAGCTAAATGAATGTTATATCCACTGTATTTTATGCCATTCAGTCTATCATCTTTATACGGATTTAAATGTGTTACGAGTATACCGTAATGTTCTAACCCAGTTTCCCAGTTTCTAATCTTGTTTTCTTGTTCAATAAATCTCTGATGCACCCATTCAGGCGATGCCCAGGTAGTCAAATCACCAAATAGTTTTAAATCGGTGCCAGGATAAATATCAGACTCTAATTTATGCACGGGAGTTGCCTCTAGTCCGATATTGCAATAAAACCAGGTGTCTTCCCAGTCACCATCGTATGATTTAATATTCGGAAAACCAAAACATGTCCAGACAGAAACAGTTTGACCCGTCCGCAATAATATATTCAGTCCTTCATCTGTCCTAGGGTCTCGCCAATGCAAGTTTTTTGGCCAATCCCCATGTGAGCTACGTATGGTCATTGAATTTTCATATTCATCTTTCCATTTGTCTACGACTGTCTGGTAACGTTCTTTATATCCATCGTTATAAACAAATTGAATGTCAGGGTACATGGCACACAATTGATATGCATAATATATACTTCGTTTGCCGTGATGTGCCAAGTTGCCGTTGAAGATTACTAAATCAACGTCGGGTAATGCTAAGTCTGCAGGTTCTGTTGGTTCGTTAAAACCATAATAAAGATCATGTATTAGGTGTACTTTAAAGGACATGCTAATATTTAGTAACAATAAATACTGTTGTACAATTCTTTTACAGTTATTCTTTATTCCCAGCAAATAGTGATAAATACATAAAGTTAAGCATAACAAATTTTGGAGCCCTAACACATGAGTAAATTAAAAGTTACATTTGACAGTGATGCAGATGCATTAGCATTTGCAAATAAGTGGAAACTGTCTGACGTACCAGTCAGCAATTCATTAGATATTGATTGGCATTTAGCAGAGGATGCAGTCAAGGATCCTACTGTTATCACGCACACACAATTAGATACTGATGAACACGAGTTCATCGTTGAAAGCACACTGTACAACCTCGAAGTGTTGGATGATTGTACTGTCGAAGAAGATTTGGGTAGCGGATTTTTTAGAGTTACATCTAAGTCTGGCCTGGTTTTAGCAAAAGCAGTTACAAGCATCGATGTTTCTGATACCCCATTAGCGTTTTTGGGCGTAAGTAGCATGACAGGGATGGATTCTGCTGATTCTGCAATCGATCCAACAAGTTCAGAAGGACAATGGGCCCGCATACGAGTAGCATCACATTATCGTCCATTGGCAACATCGTATGCAATGCATGATACAAATTACCTTTCAAAACCTGAATTATATATTATGGATACAGGTGTTGATTCACAACATGCCGAATTTCAAGGCGCAGATTTAGAAATGTCAACATTCTGGTGTATGCCAGGTGTTTGGGTAGCGGATGATCAAATGGGTCACGGTACTGGTGTAGCATCAATGGCAGTAGGCGCTAACTTGGGTATCGCAGATAACGTAAAACTCAAAATAATTAAAATTCAAGGTAAAGCATCAGACAATGTAACATTAGCACCTGATGCGGCTACTGTTACTGCAACTATGACACAGCTAGGTGAAGCACTTGATTTGCTCGAACAAACAATCGTAGCAGACCCGTTAAAGACACGTATTCTTAATGTTTCTTGGGGTGTTTCAAGATCAGCATTCCTAGATCGTAAGTTCCAAGCATTAATAGATGCGGGTGTTACTATCATCGCGGCGGCGGGTAACAATGGCATTGACGTTGATTTAGTCACTCCAGCTGGAATCAGTGGTTGTTTAACTGTTGGTGCAACTGACAAGTACGATATCCCAGCTGGATATAACAACATTTCACCAAGTGATTCAGGCCTTGCTACATCACCTGGCTTAAATTTAGATTTATTTGCTCCTGGTGATGAAGTTATGATAGCTCATCCGACTGGTAGTGCAAGTGCATATGGTATATCATCTGGTACATCGTTTGCGGCTCCTCTTGTAGCAGGTGTTGCCGTTGTGATTGGTTCTATGAACGAGTCATTAGTAACAGCAAATGAAATGAAAAATATAGTTATGTCTACATCAACTAAAAATGCGTTGCTATTCGAAGACACAACCTTTAGTGCTAATCAAAACAATTTAGCATACATTTTTACTGCTGACCCAATGGCGTCTTACAAAAATGCAGACATGGTATCATATCTAGGTGTTAGTTCTGAAGAGCCCTTAGTCATAGATTTAAACTCGAACATTGACATAGCCACGTGGAAAGAGATGTATCCCGATGATACGCCGGTGTATTCTCTCGCATTCATAGATGATGTGATTAAAGAAGAATACGAAGACTATGTATCTATTGACAGCGAGACTGGTATAGTTACAATTGAGTTGGCAACCGGTGTTGAGTTACCTAATGATACTAGGTTGGAAATGGTTGAATTTAGGGGAATTGCTACGACTAGTAGAGTAACAGTAACATCAAATACTATTTTTTACTTCCACAGCAACGCAGATCATAGTGACACATCGGAATCAGATGTTACATTAGCACTATCAGATGTCAACAGTATTAGTTTCTTTGCTTATTGGGCCAGGTTCTTAAAATAAAAGAACGTTGGTAGTCTGTTAATAAATAGAGTAGTGAACGTAGATCATTACTTGGATAACAAACCAAATAAACATTATATAGGGACTCAACAACCATTGAGTCTTTATACTTATTCAGATGTGTTTCCTCCGACAGTCTACCAACAGATCAAGGATGCGATAATCTCGCACCTAACCACAAACAACAAATTAACCTACAAGACACACCGATCATCTTTCACACACAATGATAGACGTTTGCACATTGTATCTCATAAACAAAATGGTAGACAACAAGAAGTTATATACGATCTTACCTTTGAAAGGGATTGGTGGTACCAGACATCTGATACTATCCATGCATGGACATGGGCTACCTTGCAAAATAGTATTCATCCGTTGTTCTTTCATGTACTCACAACATTTAACAACGAATCACCATTCTTAGCTGATCCTGAATGTTGGGTGCCGTATAGGTGGCACATCAATTACATGGAGTATACCGAATATCTGCAGGTACACGGTGACATGAATCCTCAGTATTTTAACACGCCCACAAGTCAAGATGCAAGAGCAAGAACAACAACCTTTTATTTACATGATCATGTAGAAGGCCATGGAGGTGAGTTTTACACGATGGGTGGCTATGTTTATAAGCCCAAGCAGAATGAAGCAATATCAATTAACGGTAACGCATGTTATCATGGTGTTAATTCCAATATGGACCCCGATAAAGAACCACGTCTAGCATTCTCTATACGTTGGGCACATAAAGATGATTTGTATTTACCAGGACATCCTGATAAAGCAATGTATACTATAGACTTTCCGGAGAAGTAATGCACATTATTAAAAAGATAACATGGGAAGAAATTTTACCAGTCTGGAGGGATCATCTATGGATAGAAAGAAAATCAGTCATAGAATCAACCAGTGCCATGTGTCTGTTCCTAGGACGGAGAACACAAGAACACTATCCACATCAATGGGAAAGTTTTCCAGCATATGACTTGAAAAACATGGAGTATCTTCCTACATTCTGGGGCGTGTTTAAAGATGACACTTTAATCGGAGTTAATTCGGGTCATATGTGTATGGATAAACTGTACAGATCACGTGGCCTGTATGTGTTTCCAGAATATAGAGGTTGTGGACTTGGCACCAAGTTGTTAACAAAAACAATTGCACAAGGAGTACACGAAGGTGCCATCGCAACATGGAGTTATCCAAAACGTGACAGCCACCATACGTATGTAAATACAGGTTTTTATCCGATCGGTCACAGTTGGGATTCAGGCTGGGAGGACGGAGAGACTGGCATGAACATGAGAGTGGTGTTCGTTTTTAACAGAACAGAACTTAATCTTCTGGAAGAAAAACTTTCTAAACAATGGTCTAATCCTGACTAATTTTATGACAAAAAAAAAGCACTGTACAGTGCTTTTTAAGATAGGTCTATTTTTACTTTCGATGTTTATTGTTGGAAGTGTCCTCGCGAGGAGTCACATTACTGCCTGATCCAGATTTACCATCTTTTCTTTTTTTCACAACGTAATATACAACTCCGCTGATAAGAGCTATTGCTATAAATATTTGAAAATCCATTATATTTCCTCCTTGGTCTTTTCACACAGAAAATTAATCTCTGTATTAATATTTATCGTTTATTAATTTTTTGTGTTACCGAGTGTCCACAAATGCCTTTTCTATTACAAATTCGCCTCTTGCTCTATTCGAACCCTCAGTCATGCCCATCTCGTTGCACCATTCAACTACCGCATAATTAAATTGAAGATTGCCACATGCCATTACCCTGTCATCTTCTTTTAAGAATCTAGCGTCAATTCGAGCATCACCTTCTCCAGTAACTATCGCAGTGTATTCAAGTTTGTCTTTGAGATAATCATATATATCTGGCTCAGTATATTGGTATGCCTCAGTAAGTTCGTCATAGTAGGCCAAGTCTTTGCGGTCTCTAACACTATGAACTAAATGTATGTGGTCGAATCGTTCCATGATGGCTAAGTCATTGATAGTGGATATGAACGGAGCAAGGCCTGTACCAGTTGCTAATAATAATAATCGCTTACCACCATCACTAAGAAAGTCATTGCGCAAAGTGCCTGTGCATTTTGGTAAAAGTAATAACTCATCACCGAATTCTACCTTTGATAATTCGTTCGTTAACGGACCAACGTTCTTAATGCTCAAGAATTCTAGGTAGTCAGCCCATGGTGGACTAACAATACTATATGCTCTGATAACGTTCCGTTTGTATTTTTCACTGTAGAGTCCGATCATTGCGAACTCACCAGAATTGAATCTGAACGTATCGCTTCTTGTTGTTCTAATACTACAAGTGCGATCTGACCAGTGTGTTACTTTAGTGATTCTTTCTTTTAACATCTATTTTTTCCATGCATGGTACTCGGAGCGAGATTCGAACTCGCAAGCCCGTTAAGGCGGGAGATTTTAAGTCTCCTGTGTATACCCTTCCACCACCCGAGCAAAATTCGTACTATTGGTCCGTCTCCTTAGACGGGACTTCCCAGTGCATCTGTTTTTCAATAGCATACCGTGATCCTTGGATATAGTCTCTGTCTTCTTCACTTAATATTTCCCATGCAAAACTCAGTTTATCATCAATCAAAGTGGTACATTCGTCTGGGTCTACTAAGTGATGATTGCTTTCCATCCATGCTTGTAGTTGATCCATTCTGCCGTTTAACTTTTCTCTTAAATTCATAGACTATCCTTATATGAAGGAAGGTCTCTCTAGTACGTTAGTATACAACTAGCAGTATGTAAAGTCAACCTTCCTCTTCCATTTATATTTAGAGTTATTATAACATGTTATTTTTTTTTATCAACAACCTATTTATCCAATTAAATACTATTATGGATACAACGTCATTCTCGCACGGACAAACACAAAGTAAACTTTGGTTGTGTGAAAAGCTAGAACCACTTCTACCAGATAACGCAGTTGTTGCTGTATTGGGATGCTGGTACAATGTGCTTGGTTTTATGTTATTGACTAGATGCAAAAGCAAGTATCAACACATATTAGGGATAGATATTTCGCCGGAAGCGATTGCAGGGGCAGACAAGATATGTCAAGGCTTTATGATCGGAGATGATGCGCGACTCCGAAACGATTGTGCTGATGCAGGAACCGTTAACTTGCAAGGACAGCAAGTGGTCATCAATTGCAGTGCCGAACATATGACTGATGATTGGTTTGGTAACGTCGATCCATCAACACTGGTGTGCATCCAAACTAGCAACGTGAACGAGCCGGAAGCACCCTGGCTCGTTACCAATCCTGTTACGACACTTGATGACTTTGCAAAAAGATTCCCAATGAGTCGAACGATGTTATTAGAAAAAATACACTTTGATTATGGAAGTTTCTCCTATGACAGGTATATGCTAATCGGTCGAAAGTAATGTATTTGTACCCAGACATTAGAACTGTTCATTTAGAGATTACTGAAAAATGCAATGCCGCTTGTCCGATGTGTGCTAGAAATATCAATGGAGGAGAAGACAATCCATGGCTTAAGAATGCTGAACTATCGTTGTCAGATATACAAACTATCTTTCCAGATGATTTTATCAAACAATTAAATCATATGTTTATGTGCGGTAACTATGGTGATCCTATCGTAGCAAAAGACACATTAAAAACTATGAAGCATTTTAGAAGTATCAATCCAAATATCTTTTTAAGCATGAATACAAATGCATCTGCTAGAACAAAAGACTGGTGGAAGGACTTGGCGTCTACTATAGGAAGCCATGGATACGTTGTGTTTAGCATCGATGGATTAGAAGACACCAACCATCTTTATCGCAAGAACACAATTTGGAAGAAAATCATGGATAATGCTAGGGCCTTTATAGAGGCTGGCGGCATTGCACGTTGGGAATACATTGTTTTTGCACACAACGAGCATCAAGTGGAGGAAGCAAGAGCATTATCTGAGTATCTAGGCTTTGCTGAATTCCAAGTTAAAACATCTTCTAGGTTCTTTTCTAGTGTCTCGGGAACTACTAAATCATATATCAAAACTATCGACAGGCATGGCTCTGAAATAGATATCAGACCGCCCAGAGGCGCATCCTACGAGAACTTATCGACTAAAAAGATGTCGAGTATGACCGAAGAAAAGGACATGATTTTTCCAACGAAAAAGGTAGATTTATTAGGGAAATTAAACCCAGAATTATTTGATCCTAGGTCTAAAGTTCAGCACCACTATGACACAACTACAATCAAATGTAAAGTTAAAGAAGAAAAAAGTATATACGTCAGTGCTGAAGGGATACTGCAACCTTGTTGTTGGGTCGCTGGACAAATGTACAATTGGTATCATACCCCAAAAGGGAGCCAGATTTGGAAATACATCAACGCCGTAGGGAAAACCAACATCAGTGCATTGAATTATACAATAGAAGAAATTTTAGAAAATAACTATTTTGAATCGATAGAAAATAGTTGGAATAAGCCTAGTTGTAACGAAGGAAAGTTGCAAGTGTGTGCAAAGACATGCGGTACAAATGATGCTTTCACACAACAATACCTATAATATAAGCAGGCTGGCATATATAGTACATAAGGAGAAAAATACAATATGCTAGAAGTGTTACGTAAAAAATACAAGAAATTTAATAAAATAATGAAAAGTGGGAGACTCCACAAAGTTTGGAAAAATTCAATCTTACCAAAGAAAACAGTTATACCATCTAACTAAGATTTATCACAGTGTCACTGATTTTACTACAAAAATAATCAGATACCATTTGATTGGACATTTTACTCATATGTCTATAGTCTCGATTGCGATAAAAATATGATTTACACTTAGGTGTTATCAATTTTAAAAAGAAATATCCATCCACATCACTTAACAAATTACCGATTTCGTTATGTACAGCCAACTGTTGATAGATAGCGTCCAATGATGGCCATTTAGATGTGGACATCATTATATAATCTGGGGTGAGTAAAAACATAAAAATGTCATATGGTATTTCTGAAAAGTTAAGGTTTATATCCTTTATATAGTCGTGTGCATCTGGAAAATGCCGAAATAAAATGTCTGATTGATTCTTCTCCCAGCACCATGGTGGAATAAATGCTATCTCAGACCCATGTGGCCATTCATAGGATTTAAGAATGTGTATTTTTTGTTCAGTTGTGTTAGCGTCCGCAAGTTGGTCTGCTGTCGCACCACCATGTAAATTAAACAAACAAAACGTATGTTGTACGTCAAAATATTTTCGCATCTTCTCTACGATCAGGTGATACGAATCGGGTCCTAGTCCGTCTACTCCCCCATTCAGAACTGGTAGTTTAACTTTTTTTTGTAACAAACTAGGCCAGCTATGTTCTAACGGACCACCAACATTCATTGTAAAACTGTCACCAATAGCTAATATGATTTTTGCTTTCTTACCGTCTTGGTTTAAGTCTTCATAGTTGTAGTCCGCACGAAATCCCCATGAGTTAAATGTATAGTCAAAATCTTGGACAGGGTATAGTTTCATATACGCACTATAGAAAGGCAGTTGCCTGAACATCAGATCAGATGCACAATGAGTTACCGTTTTGTTTCTATATTTTAATAATTGACGCCAGAGTTTTTTTGGTAGGCCAAAGCCCGCGGGAGTCATATCCATTTATACTTTTTTTTCCGGGGTATCTACTTCGGTTTTCGTAATTTCAGGAGGGTCATTATCTGGTGTCTCTGAAGGGTGCTGTAAGAGAGCCAACCTGCGATTTCGTTGGAGGTTCTTTTGCAACCTAAGCACATTCCTTCTGCTGTCATTTGACATTGTTTAATGCAGGGTGATTCAATCTTCGGACCTTTCGTGTTTTTTCCGATAATTATTTACTGCTGTTTTAATCGCATCTTCTGCTAAGACCGAACAATGGATCTTGACTGGCGGGAGTGCGAGTTCTTGTGCGATTTGAGTGTTTCTAATTGCTTCTGCTTGGTCGATGTGCTGTCCTTTGACCCATTCTGTGAGGAGACTACTTGATGCAATTGCAGACCCGCACCCGTACGTTTTAAACTTAGCATCTTCTATGACTCCATCGTCGTTAACTCTTATTTGTAATCGCATTACGTCTCCGCATGCTGGTGCGCCCACCATCCCAGTACCTACGTTATTGTCAGCATCATCCATCGTACCGACATTGCGAGGATTTTCATAATGATCTAATAATTTTTCACTGTAAGCCATAATTAACTCCTTTGTATTATACTATTTAGTCTTGGTCTTCTTCTTTTTATTTGGTGTTTTAGGAAAAAGATCAATCTGTTCCCAAGGCAAATAAGGTTTGCCGAAGTGACCGTAGTTTGTAGTTGCACTGTAGATAGGAGAAAATAGATCAAACCTATCAATAATACCCATAGGTGACAAGTCTACATTTTCTCGTATCCACTTAGTCAAGCCTCTGCTATCTTTGTCACTTTCGACATAGACACTTGTAGGTTGTTCTACTCCAATTGCATAACTTAATTGAATAGTTGCCCAGTCAGCCTGACCAGATGCTACGATATTCTTTGCTAGATAACGAGCCATGTATGCCGCAGATCGATCTACTTTCGAAGGGTCTTTTCCTGAGAATGCTCCACCTCCATGCGGGGCACTTCCCCCATATGTGTCAACAATAATCTTTCTACCTGTCAGGCCTGTGTCTCCATCTGGTCCACCGATCACAAATCTTCCTGTAGGGTTGATTAAGAATTTTGTCTGGTCATCAACCAACTCTTCTGGTACAGTTTTAAGAATAAGTTCTTTAATTTGTTCTCTCACTGTATCAATATCTATCTCTTCTGCGTGTTGAGTAGAGCATACTATGTTGTCTATACGCCTGACTGTGGAATCGTCATTGTATTCGATAGTTACTTGTGATTTTGAATCTGGACCCAGCCATGGAAGAAGTCCTTGCTTTCTAACAACAGCTAACATTTCTACAATTCTATGAGAATAGTATAGAGGTGCAGGCATGTAATTATCTGTTTGATTGCATGCATAACCAAACATTATGCCTTGATCTCCGGCACCGAATTTATCAGTGCCTAAAGCAATATCAGGTGACTGACCATGTAATAGATTAGTCACTTGTAAGTTGTTCCAATGAAAGCCGGGTTGCTCGTAGCCGATGTTCTTGACTACTCTTCGGACTAGATATTCAACATCTAGGTTGTCGATTTCGCCTTTGTATTCTCCAGCAACGGTGACTTGATTAGTTGTAACCAATGTCTCGCATGCACATCTTAATGCAGGATTTTTATGTTGCATGAACGAATCTAAAATTGCATCGCTAATAGCATCTGATACTTTGTCAGGATGTCCTTCACTTACACTTTCACTTGTAAAATAATAACTCATGTTTGGTAGGTCCTGTACTCAGTACATTATATACTAGTATTTAACATAGATCAAGTGGGCTATAAAAAAATATTAATTAATTAATTCCCAACAATCGCAATTGCAGTGTATCACTGTCTCTATTGCTTCATCAATTGTTGGTTGGCCAACAGGAATAGTTGATGGTTTCGGGTTAATGAATTTAGGTGCTTTTATGACAACGGGCTCGGCTGTTGATGCTGGTTGAGCAACAGTAGGGGGTTGGGTCTGGGCACTCGGAGGACCAACCGTCACCCACGAAGAAACTTGTGGATTGTCTACCCCTTCGATAATAGGCGTATAGTCGCCTTCAGTTACTGCAGGTACTGGGTAGAAAATAGGGGCCACGTATATTCCTTCAGGTGCTATATAATTCCCCTCAACAACAGGCCACGAAGGATTAGTGTATTCAATGCCTGCAGGGGTCTTGATCCCTTCAATTGCCCCTGGAGCTGTGTTATTGACAATTAGTGTTAGCGCAAGATCATCTGGCATCTGATCAGGAATATTGTTGTTCATCGGGATGCCACAGTCGGTCAGTTTCATTTGATTTCGTTCTTGTCTCATCATAGCAACCATGTTCTGGCCTACGTCACAATCTCTGTCTACAATCATTTCGATTGTCTGTGCTGACATGTGAGGCCTCACATCTTGCGAGTATTCGGGCATGCTATCAACAAAACTAATTATATTTTGATTACTATTTACGAATCCATCTCTGGGAACTTCAACTGGATTTAATGCTATATATCTCGATCTTTGTTCTACTTTGAGTTGTCTTCCCAAAACATTCCAAGCTAAGTTTAATTGTTCCACTCCGCCGGTATAACCTACATCTGGATCCACGATATTTATAATTTCGGCATTTGCTTCATCGATGTAATCTTGTACAACTGTGTCATAGTTTATAGTTCCGCCATTAACTCCACTCGTTGAAAAAGCAGTGTATTGAGCAGATGGTGGAGATTCAATTGTTGCTGTCGGGATATTCGCGATAGTACCTGTTGCTCCGGTGATGGTTGTTACTCTACCAAAAGTGCCTGCACCATTTGAACCAGTATCTTTATCACTTCTACCAATAGTCGCGGTACCCGTGAGACCGTCAGAGAATGCTATAGTTGGGGTAGCCGCGCCTGCTCGTCCATAACCTCCACCAGAATCAACGATAGTCCAGCCAGTAATAGTGTATGGACCGGTACCAGTATATATAGGTGCAATAGTGGCTTGCTCCCATGCCACTGCTAGATATAATTGTTGATAAATCCTTGCAAGAGTTGAACGGTTTGTTGTTTGAGTAACACCTGTTTTATTAATTTCTCTGTATATAATATTCCAAGCATAAGGCAGACCAGACATACAACCAAAGAAGTCTGAATGAGTAAACAATCCTCCTACTCCACTGCCTTGTGCTATTTTTAATGCAACTTCTGATTGCAAAGTTTCGTTAATGGGTTTCGCAAGAGTAGTGGTAGTAGTTCCGTCATCGTTAACTGTTGTTTCAGGTGCAGTGCCGTTTGCGCCTGAGCCATTATTAGAATTTATTTCTAATCCAGAAATACACCCACCAATATTACCTGGAGTAATTTGTTCGATATTACTAATCTGTAGCATGGTGTATCTAAATGCGGCGGCGGCCAGACCAATAGCTGTTGGTATAACTATATTAGGGCCACCTAAATAAGAATCAAATCCAATTACTGTCTCTGTAATAATATTTTCTGGTCGGTCATCTCTAACAGTAGGGGTGCCTGAAACAACTAATGTTCCGACAATTTTCTTGACACCGTTCGTGTTAATGGCTGAATTGACTGATCCGTCGCTGTTATATATTAAGTAATATGTTTTTGAACCAGTAGGCATATTAAGAGTGGTATTGTATACAGGAACAGTTAGAGTTGACCATACATTTTGCCATTGAAACAATCGTTTCACATCTAAACAATCAGCCAAAGTCCTAATAGGATAATCAGAGGCATCACTCGTTAAAAGTTGCCAGTATGACGTTAATGGCGCAATACAATTGTATAGATTCTCTCCAGTGATTGCCAAGAATGCACTGTATATTTGTTTTTCTTGTAGGACAGATGCGGCCCGCTGTCCTTTAGAAATCTTTTTGATCGCCGTAGCTGGTAGACCGGCTCCACCCAATAACAAGTTTAAATCTTGTGTTATTCCACCGTTCACGTATAATTGTTGCAACAAAGTCGAAGGATAACCAAATCTATCCAATCTCTTTAAATCTATTAGTTTGCCGGTATGTTCTAATCCCAGTCCAAATTCTTTAAGTGCTTTACTGACGCCAGCAAAATCACTGGTCATCAAATCATCCATGTTACTAAACGAGCCTTCTAAAAAGGTGTCAGCATTTAGAGCAGTTTGAATGGTAGAGTTAGTGTAGTTAATATACCCATCTACAGTAGAAAAAGATGCGGTAAAATCTTCATATTTAGGAGTTGCTTGTCCTTCTAAAGCCTCTGAGGCGTGCCAATTAAATTCGTTGTGTGCTTGTAGAGCATGACATCTTATCCAACCCCACTGAGTAATGCTTTTGTTGGTATTAGTAGTATCATATGGAGCCCAGGTTGCTGATTGTCCGTAATTAGTATCGCCTTCTACTGAGTAGCCTGCGTTTGCTGGACCTACCAAAGCTGGAGATGTTACTGTTCCTGTACCTTGGGTTGCTGTTCCAGTTCCGTCACCCACATCTACCGCATACAACCGCTGTCCTACTTTAAATGACTTAAATGTATCAGTAGATACTGATTGATCGATGTCTACTGTGTATTCTCCTACTCCACCAGGAGCTCCAGAAACTTGTGCTGTAATAATAGTTCCAGGCTCAAGATCATTTGGACCATATAATTGATCTCCTACAGCAAGATTTTGAGGAGTATATAGTTCTGCCATGGCCGTTACTGTCATGGTAGTGTCTACTATTTCTGCTGTGAATTCTGAGGCTTCTGTTGCTCCAGCAGTTTCCCAATCAGTTGTTCCTAAAGAGGCTATTATATATTCTTGTGTAACAACAAAATTACCACTATTTACAAGCCCACTAGCAGTTGCTACGAATTCAATTCCTATGATATTGTCTGCGGCGCCTAAAGCAGTAAAGTCAGTATTGCCGACGGTCACAATAGTATATGTAGGACCAATTAGAAAACTGCCTACGTTTGCTGTCGTTAGTCCAGCAAATGCTAAAGATTTTTCAGTCCATATCCCAGAAGAATCTTCGATAACATAAGTAGGTGGTTTTGCATTCCCCAGTGCTGGGCATGCTCCATCACCACTAATTGATATAAGATTGTTGTAAGTTGCATCTGAGACTTGGCCTCTAATAAATGCATCATTGATAGACCACGTCAACATTCGAAGTACTGTGCCTTCTATGAGATGGCCAAAGGTGTAAGTACTATTAGACCGACTAATTCCCATATAGTATTCAGCATTTTTATTGATCTGAAGACATCTATTTTGTAGTATTCCGCCTAAAACGTTTATTCCAATCGGACTTTGTTTACCTGTATGCGCCATTAATTACCTCTAAGGTACAAACACATTGTCAGAGCCTTCAACGATCTGGTGACCACAATCATTACTTGAGCCTACCCTAAGAACAGGTTTACCTTCACAAAATACAGTAGGACTGCCGTCGGTGGTCTTTGCGGCTTTGTGCGGTTTTTTGTTTGGTTTGGGTCCGTGAGGACTGATATCACTAACATGTAAGCCTATAGGTTTGCCATTGGCGAATACGGTAGATGCACCTTTAAGGATTTTTCCACCTGTAGTATTCTTATCTCCTTCTCGACTTAGTTTAGCCATGTAGTGTTATCCCATTACTATTTGCTTATTTGGTACTGTTATACCTGTTGTTGCTTCTCTGTATTTGTCTCTAACTGAGGTCTCAGTTTCGGCAAAGAGTGACACGCTAGTACTATTTAGTGTTACGGGTAACAGCGGATCGTAGGTGAACAGACTAGGGATAAGTCCCATACCTTGTGGACCTGGTGCACAAGAAACAGGATGTTCGATAATAATATCGCCACCTTGACTGTCAAGGTCAGTTACTTTTGCAATTAATTCTTCACCACTGCTTAGTTTAAATGTGTAAACTGTATTTATTTTTATATCTGCTATATTCATCTTATCCCGCTAATTTTATTTTTAATTCAGTGTAGCCACCGATATATTCTTCATTTAAAAAGATTTGAGGTACCGTCTGAGCATTCGGCACAACTTCTAACAAGTCTTTCAATGTGTAGACAGAGCCGATCTGCTTTTCTTCAATTTCAATATTATGTGTGTCAAGTAATTTCTTTGCTTGATCACAATAGGTGCAACTATCTTTACTCCATACTACTGCTTTCATTGTATCTCCTGGATTAGTTTAATGTTATTATATCTATATTTAATGCAGTTCTGACTGGTCGAATTATATTTAATTTAATTCTGGTAACGCACCGTAGTCTAACGATTCAGACATCACGCCCACTACGTAATTAGTAGATTCGTTTTCTTGTAATGCTGTCTGTTTTTTACTAGTATCACTGTGTTTATTAAACCACGGTATTGGACTATTTCTAGCCGCAGGTTCTTGGTATTTGATACCAATTGACTTGAGTGAGTCAAGTGCGGTGTAGTCTACGAAGTCTTTGAGTATATTTGCATTAAGGCCGATGACCGGCCCTTTCTGGAATAAGTAATCAGCCCATTCTTTTTCTTCGCGTATAACATCCATGTACATCTTATATACTTCTGTTTCGCATTCTCTTGCAATTTTGGCAAATCTGTCATCTTCTTTGACAACTTGATTAATGATCCAGCCTGTCCAACCCTTGTGCAATAGTTCATCTTGTAAGATCAATGAAATAATGTTGCCATTACCCATAAAGATTCGATTCTCAACCATTGCCAGTGAGGTAGCGAATGATACCATAAATCGCAATGCTTCTAAGGCATAACTAGCATGTAGAGCCAGCCAGATTGCCTTAATATGAGCATCTTCAGAAACTTTTTTACCCAATTCTTTCTTGCAATTCAATTGATGCAGTCCCTCGTAATAATCACCCACACTAGATGCCATATCAGCAATTTCTTGTGTGTCGTGTATCGTATTGAATATATCTTTTGGTACATTATATATATTTCTAATAATATGACTATATGAACGCGAGTGTATGTTTGTTTCAAAGAACGACCAGTTGTACATCAACGCTTCTAGTTCAGGAAGACTAACAACAGGCGTGAACACTTGCACAGGGCCTCTGCCTTGTAAACTATCTAGTGCGGTCTGTCTCAGGACGTTACTGGTGAATATGTGTTTAACTGCATCACTTGCCTCTTTAAAGTCACTTGCATCTTTTGTTAAACTAATTTCTTCTGGGATCCAAAAGAATCCTCTTGCTGTTTCTTCAAAGTTGGCAATTTTATCATATTTAACTTCTTCAAACCGCTGAATTGTTACTGGACCAGCTGGATCTAAAAACATCTTTCTGTCCAGATAGTCTGTTTGCTTTGTTAAATCGTATTGTTCTTTACTCATTATATATTCCTAATAATAGTTTCCAAATCTAATGCCCATAATCATTCGTGTAGCATCACCGCTTTTTTCATTCATCAATATAGTCCAGTGTGGTTCATCTGTCGTATATACTACTAGTCTGTTAGGTAAAGGTAAATATTCTTCCTCTGTACTAAAACACAGATGCCCTCCCCATTCTTCTTCCCATTCATTGTGACTAAAAAGAAATGCTTTATAATTCTTTGCTAATTCATCAAAATCAATTGGTATTGATTTTGAATCTACATGCCTTCTAATAATATAACCTTGATTCATAAAAGCATAATGTGTACTTTCTACATCTGGAATTGACTTGTCAATTGCAGTCTCAATATAGTTTCTAACTTTATTAATAATAGGTCCTATATGGGCGCCTAAATGCATACTTGGAAACAAAATATCACCGTGTAGTTCTGTGTATGCTAATGAATATGATTTTTCATTTCCTACATCATCTGCCTTTCTGGATTTAGCACTATCAATTTTTGACAACATAGAAGCGTTTAGTATGTCAAACGTTTCGTTGTCTAAAAAATTATCAACACTTAAAATCATTTATAATTTGCAGGATTCACAGTCATCATCATCAAATGCCGGATCGTCTATGTATTGTTTTGCTATTTGTACTACGTCATCTTGTCTTTTTACGCCTGCTTTGTTTATCAAACTGTAGTAAAAAGTCTTCAATCCCCAATGATGGGCCTTCATCAAGTTTGTAGCGATTAATGTTGTTGGTACTTTTTGGTTGTCGAAGAAAGCAGGGTTGTAGAATGTATTTGTTGAAATACTTTGATCCACATAGGCCGCTAACACCGATGCTGTTTTAATATAATCTATACAATCTGTTTGTTCCCACATCATCTGATAAGAGTTTCTTACTCGTTTGATGTGATAGTCAGGTACTACTTGCGTTAATGATCCTGCTTTGCTTTCTTTAACCGAAATCAAACTCATTGGCATTTCGATGCCGTTCGTAGAGTTAATAACAACTGATGAAGATTCCACAGGAGCAATCGCCATTAGCGTTGCATTTCTGACTCCGTACTCTTTCATATCTGTTCTAAGTGTTTCCCAATCACATTCAGGCTTAAAGTTTACTAACTCGTTAACTCCTTTTGCTCTGCGTTCCCATGGGAAAACTCCCTGACCATAAAATGTTTTATGTGAATCTAAACAAGGCCCTCGGTCTTTTGCAAGTTCTACTGTTGCTTGAGTCAAGAAGAATGCTTGGTGTTCCATCCAAGATTTAACATCTTGAAGAGCATCTTTATCTCCATATTTGTAGTCACGCTTTGCATGCCAGTATGCCAGATTAGTTACCCCAATACCCAATGGAGATATTTCGTCGTTACTTAATTTACTTTGAATCGATAAGAAGTCTTGGTATTCTAAAATATTACACAAACTACGGTGTAGTATGCGACATGCTCTCCGCATGTCCTCAGGGTGGCGGAATGCGCCCCAGTTGATCGAGCCAAGTGTGCAGAGGGCAATGCGACCCTTATCATCATCTAATCGTTTAAAGGGCTTTGTTGGCAATAATACCTCTAAACAAAGATTACTTTGATAGATCGGATTTACTTTGGGATCGAACGGGCCTTGATTCATTACGTTATCTATATAGACTAGATAGATTCTACCGGTGTCTGTTCTTTCTTTTAAGATACCAGATTTAAATACTTCTTCTGCTGACATTGTTTTCTTACGGAGTTTGCGACTCTTTTCATATTTTACATAGAGTTCTTCGAATAACGGAGTATCTGAGTAGAATGCTTCATAAAGATCAGGTACTTCATTTGGATCAAAGAATGTAATATTTTCTTTGTTTTTAAACCGTTTCCAAAAGAACGAAGATAGAATAACACCGTAATCCATGTGTCTAACTCTTGTCTCGTCTGTCCCTTGGTTGTTTTTAAGCACAATCAAATCATCAAACTGATGATGCCATATGGGGTAAAAGACTGTTGCACTTGCATTTCGAATGCCACCCTGTGAACATGAACGCAAGTCTCCAAACCATTTCTTCAAGAAGGGTATCATGCCTGTATGCATGATCTCTCCGCCTCTTATCGGTGATCCCAAGGGCCTTAATCGTCCTATTTCAAGACCAATGCCGGCCCGTTTACTCGCATACTTTGCCATCATCTCGCCAGATGCGAATATACTGTCTAAGTCATCGTCACTTTTAATGAGAACACAAGAGCTAAACTGTTTAGTAGGCGTACCGAGTCCAGCAAGTACAGGTGTTGCTAATGTAAATAAACCGTCACTAGCACATTGATAGTATTCTTTGACAAATCGCATTCTTGCTATCTGTGGTTCTTCTTTATGAAAAACAGTGGCCGCCGCAATTATATATCTTACCTGCGGTGTCTCGTATATCTGGCCGGTTGAACGATTGCGAACAAGATATTTACCGATCATTTGCTCTACTGCGGCATATGAATACCCTTCATCTTTTTCATGATCGATGATGGTATTCATCTTATTCCATTCATCTTCTGAGTACCATTCTAATAGTTCTGGGGTATATAATCCAGAACTGACATTTGTTTTTACTATTTCGTAGAGGTGCGGAGGAGTATAACCACCATATACATCTTTTCGCAACATGGACAAACGTTGTTTGCCTGCCACATATTGATAATTGGTATGCCCTGTTTCTGGATTTTGTTCTACATCGATTAGATCAACGATAGCACGTAACGTAAGACCATCGATTTCTCTGGTAGTAATACCGTCAAAAAAATGTGGTTGCGAAGTGATTTCAATCATCGACTGAGATACGTCTGATACTCCTTCACATATTTTTGCTATTTGCGCTTGCCATTTTTCTAAGGCTAGTTCTTCTACCTTACCTGATCGTTTAGTAACTTTTATATTCATTCTTATCCTAGTCTGTATTGTGGTGTATTGTCGTTATGTCAATATGCTTGATATTTGTGAATTTTTCCAACTGAGTATTTAACACGCAGTCTGGCCAGTAATTCAATGCATACTTTGCGTTGTCTACCAAGACTAATACCACATCTATGCCATTGTAATCGGTTGCTGATACCAAGTCAACCTCTTTTATACCCAACAAAGCTAATGTGTATATCATTCCTAACGCTCTGGAATAGTAACAATATATGTTATCGTGTAGTAACTGCCAAGGCTTTGGCCAGATTGCTATGTCGTGTGGATGTAAATAATATTTGTTTAATGGGCATTGTTGCCAAAACTTGTCAACTTCTACGCATGTATATTCCAGATCAAGTTGGTCAAGTGATTGTCTTAGTCTATGCCATTCCGCGAGTCTTTGTTCGAAATTCATTGTAAAAACATTCATATAGCTACTTATCTTATTTTTATGTACGTGTTATAAATTCTCTAGGTTGAAAGAGCAACTTTCGTTGCCCTTTCGGTGTGGCGCTTTGCAACGTCACGATTCTAAGGTAGTTAGAATTAGGTTTTACCGACTAATACTTCGACGACACCTTCTGGGGTTGGTCCGTTGAATGCTTCTAATGCTTTGCCGATGATAGTACCAGCTTTAACCGTAGCAGGATTGCCTGCACAACCATAACCAGCTTGATCAGAAGTAATAATCAAGTCACCTTTTTCAATCGGGCCAATAATTTTGCACGGTACTCTTCCGATCAGTGCTAGTTCAATAACAAACTGTCCTTCTGGTGCAACACATCCTGCGTTATACACTTGAGCAGGGTTAGTTGTTACAACACCCGCTACTGCATGGAGTCCTTTGACACCTGCTATAGAACATTCTGCTTCTCCACCGAACGTAACAACTGTTCCTGCTTCGTATTGAGCGTCCGCAGTATATTTCTCAGCCAAATCCGCATAAGTTGCGTTAAGAGTTGAGCCTGATGTTAGTGTATAGTCACCAGTGATCGTACCTGCTGTTGAATTAGAGCCTGTAGTGATAATTGTTGATTGCATAGTACCTGTATTAGTTATACCTGATACAGTTAATGAACTTAAAGTACCTACTGATGTAATATTTGGTTGTGCCGCAGTTGTTACTGTAGCCGCTGTCCCAGTCGCTGACGCCGCGGTCCCTGTAACACTGATTCCCCATGATCCTGATGCTCCTGAACCACTAGTACTTGGTGCACCGATAGTATTGTACGATATAATTCTAGCTGTACCACCATTAAACGTTGTTCCTGAAGATACACCTGAACCACTATTATTAAATGTAACTGATTGGGTTGTACTGGCTGTAATTGTGGTTGATGCACCTAATGCAACAGTTGAACCGTTAACTGTCACAGAATCATTTGCAAGTCTTGCTTGTGCTAATGTTCCGCTTGAAACGTTCGATGCATTTAGTGTTGATAAGCCTGAGCCATCACCAGTAAAGACGCCAGTGTTAGCAGTAAATGCTGGTGCAGTTATAGTACCACTTGAATTTAATGAAGTGAGTACACCGACTGATGTGATATTTCCTTGAGCCGCTGTTGTTACAGAACCTGCTGTAGTTGCTGATGTCGCTGTTGCGGCTGAGCCACTTACTGAACCAGTGATCGTCGATGATACAGTTAAACCTGATAATGTACCTACACTTGTTATGTTAGGTTGTGCGGCAGTTGATACTGTACCTGCTGTAGTTGCTAAAGCAACGGTGCCTGATACATTTGCCCCTGCTACTGCGTTTGCTGTTGCGGCAATAGTTGCTGATGTCGCTGTTGCGGCTGAGCCACTTACTGAACCAGTGATCGTCGCTGTTACTGACAGCGCGGATAGCGTACCTACTGAAGTAATGTTGGGCTGTGCCGCTACACTTACAGTACCTGCATATCCTGTTGTATTCTGATTAAGTGTTGAAACATAACTTGATCCAATACTTGTACCTTGCCATGTACCTGAACTGATTGTACCAACGCTTGTTAGTGATGAACCAGTCACACCTGAAGCAATTGAAGTACCTGTTAATATCTGTGCGTTTGCAGTAATGGCAACGTTGGCGCCAGCAGTCATTTGACCTTTGCTGTTAACAGTAAATGTTGCGTTATGCGTTCCATTACCGTATGATTGTGCTGTTACTGCTGTATTTGTAATTGAAAATTCGGTGCCTGTTAGTGTTAGTCCTGCACCTGCTGTGTATGTTCCTGCTCCAGAGAACTGAACAAAATTTACACCAGATGTTCCAACAGTTGTCACTGGATCAGTCATTACCCAACCTGAGTCATTATAAACTGTACCTTGTTGTATGAATACAAAGTCACCACCTGCCATTTCTGTTGGGGTATCAAAGTCTGATGCTCTTGTTAATACTGTTGCTGATGTTTTAACATATATGCCGTTGTTTGCGGCCTCACTTTCATCTTTAACTAAGATTCTGTCGTTCGTTGAAGTTGTAACACCATCAATTGTGTTGAACGTACCAGAGGATGTTGTTAATGTCGCACCAACACCTGCTGTTCCGTTGTTGTATGTAACAGTACCACCAGTGATAGATGTTAATGTGCTTGCAGTTGCTACTCTACCGGGTGCCTGAACTGCAAGTCCTTGTGCAACATCATCTACATATTGTTTGGTTGCCGCATCAGTTGATGCTGTAGGTGTTGCCAAGTCTGTAATTCGTTTTGAACTAACTGCTACTGCACCAGTTCCTGTTGGTATCAGTGTAATCGGCTGATCCGTGCCAATCGCTGTGAGCGTGATGCCGGCTGATTTGCCAATAATTGCATCTGTTACCACATTTCCGGTAGTATCTACGTTTCCTGTAGTCGTTACTGAACTTAAAGTGCCGACTGATGTAATATTCGGTTGTGCCGCAGTTGTTACAGTACCTGCTGTAGTTGCTAATGCAACCGTACCTGATACATTTGCTCCTGCTACTGCATTTGCTACTTGAGCAAAATCTACTTCACCTGAAACATTTGCACCTGCTACTGCGTTTGCTGTGGTTGCGAATGCTACTGCACCCGAGACATTTGCCCCTGCTACTGCGTTTGCTGTGGTTGCGAATGCGACTGCGCCTGATACGTTTGCTCCTGCTACTGCGTTTGCTGATGTAGCACTTGTTGCTAGTGCGACTGCGCCTGATACGTTTGCTCCTGCTACTGCGTTTGCTGATGTAGCACTTGTTGCTAGTGCGACTGCGCCTGATACGTTTGCTCCTGCGATATCAGTTAGTCCTGAACCATCGCCTGTAAAGATACCTGTGTTAGCAGTAATGTTAACCGCAGTTAGTGTTCCGTTGATGCTCAATCCAGATAATGTACCCACTGATGTAATATTTGGCTGTGCCGCGGTTGATACTGTGCCTGATGTAGTTGCTAGAGCAACTGTACCTGAGACATTTGCACCTGCTACCGCATTTGCTGTTGCGGCAAAATCTACTTCACCTGAGACATTTGCACCTGCTACCGCATTTGCTGTTGCGGCAAAATCTACTTCACCTGAGACATTTGCACCTGCTACCGCATTTGCTACTTGAGCAAAATCTACTTCGCCAATAACTTCTGAACCTGCCAGTGATGTTAAGTTTGCGCCGTCACCAGACACGTATGTAAATACACCACCTGTTCCGTTAACATTGCCTGCTCCAACATTGCCAGTTACAGTTAATGCGGTTAAAGTACCTGTACTTGTTATATTTGGTTGTGCGGCAGTTGTTACAGTAGCCGCTGTCCCTGTCGCTGAGCCAGAAGAACCAGTGATTGAACCTGTAATCGGATTAGTCACTGTTAATCCAGATAGTGTACCTACAGAAGTAATAGCAGTCTGTGCCGCTGTACCTAACGTACCGTTTAATGTAGTCGCTGTAACAATTGGAGCTGATAAAATGTTTGTGTCTGTATCAAATGTGAATGTTGCATCTGCTCCAAAATCACCATCATCATTAAAGATGACTTCTGTGTTTGAGCCAGCTGGCTGTTGAAAATCTACTGGTGATCCGTTTGCATAATAATAGTTGTCTGTTTTGATACCGGCAATCGCAGTAATATTACCAGTAACATTTAAATAACCTGATGTGCCTACGCCTTCTGCGTTGTCAGTTGATTCGATTAAGAAAATATTTGCTTTACCCGTAGAACTCCACGTTACAGCGTTTGCACTGTTATCTACTACGGCCCAGTCACATGCGTTTTCGATAGTTGCAATACCACCTTCCTGAATGTATACGCCATAGTTTCCTATACTTGAACCTGACGCAGTTCCGAATACACCGATGTTGTATCCACTTGCATGTATGTCTGTAGTGACACCTCTTACGCCTACTGCGGCTCCCGTGTCAGTCGTATCATCAATCGCACCGAGGCCATATACACCAGTACCTTTAGTTGCGCCTGCAGTTTTACCTATACCGTATACTCCGATACCAGTAATACCAACATCACCTGCATCACCTTGTGCTTCACCAACAAGGCCAATTTGATCACTGAATGTTTTACCAGTGTTATCTGCTGAGAAAATACCTACTGCGTTTCCAAAGTCAGCACTAGATGCTGATGCACCTGATAGAAGACTTGTTAAAGTACCGACGCTAGTAATGTTAGTTTGGGCGGCTGTGCCTAGGGTACCGTTTAAGGTTGTTGCTGTTACTATTGGTGCCGCTAAAATGTTTGTATCTGTATCAAATGTGAATAGTGAGTCGGCACCAAAATTACCGTTATCATTGAAGATAATTTGTGTGTTTGCACCAGCTGGTACTTGTAAGTCCCATGCTTCGCCGTTTGCATAAAGTAAGTTGTCAGTAAGGACTCTAGTGGTCGCTATGTTTCCTGTAACTGTTAGTACATTGGTTGCTTTATCGAAAACAAATTGTGAGACACCACCTAACGAATCCTCATCATTAAAGGTGACCTGTGTATTTGTACCGCCAACAGTGGGAAACGATTCAACAGCGCCGCTGTCTGATTTAACTGACAATACATCTGAGTCAGAAAGAAAAATTGTTCCTTTCCCTGAGGCTGGAGTCGGAACTGACGCCGGCGTATTTTGTTTTAATATTAACATTTTTTATACCCTATTATATTTAAGTTTTTCTTTCTGAACATATTTATATTTATCATTATCCACAGATCAACCTTCGTTAATCTGGCACATATGTTCCCATTACATTAACACTCGTGCTTGAATTCACCGGCGATGCTCGCAATAATACATTTGAACCGCTTATCACTGTTGACAACGTGATCAGTTCTGCCGATGTGGTCGATATAGAACCGTATATTGTAATTAGAGGAGTTACTGCGTCATGTACGAGTAAGACTTCTACTGCCTGATAACCGGTGTTATCTGATATTTTTATTGTATATTTTGCTGATCTATAACTCGAACTCGGGAAGCTGTCGATTGTTGTGTTATCTGACCCGACTGATATTGCAGTTCTACTACTATAAAAATCAGCAACTGATAGTGTTGTTGCTTGTAAATTGTCTGCACTAACATTACCACGTGCAGTTAGTGTCTTTCCTGAACCACATATTACAACATTTGCCGCTAGTCCTATATTGACATCTGTGATTCCAGATGTGAACATGCCGGCAGTTGTTGATCCAGTATCTACTGCGATTGTTCCTGCTCCTGCTCCAGTTCCATATTGAACTGTACCAGATGTTGCTATAAAGTTATTACCTTGCACATTAGCTGTAGCAGTAATCTTGCCAAGAGAAGATAATGTTTGAGTGGCATCATTGAATATTAAATTTGCTGTTGCCCCGAATTCACCATTGTCATTAAATTGAACTTGAGTATTTGTTCCGGCTGCTGATTCTCCGAAAACTATTGATACGCCGTTTGCGTAGTAGTAATTGTCTGTTTTTATGCCTGAGGATACTACGTTACCTGATGTGTTTACGACACCAAGACCAGAAACATTAAAAACGTTTGCGTTGCCTGAAACACCCATTATTACTAAGCCATCAGACGCTACTGTTACGTTTGATGTTCCGTTAGTAATCATTGAAGAGTCAATATCTGTTGATCCGTTGAATGTCCAAGTACCACCATCACCATTAGTAAGAACGAGGCCACCAGAGCCATCTTCAGCAAGGGTGCTTGAACCTAAGAATATTGATGTGCCAGAAAGATATAAATCGTTCCAACGAGAAGTAGCCGAACCCAAATCGTATGTTACATTAGCACCAGGAATTATATTGCCTGTTGGATTTACGTTGCCTGGAATATCTACATTACCAGACACAATATTAAAAGTAAACCCAGTGTTTCCGTAAAATGTACCGCTATTATCAAAATATATTTGACTAGATGCCGCATTTTGAGAGACACCAATTTCTTCTAGTATTCCGTCAACCTCGAGGATACCATCAATTTCAATTGCTTGAGAGAACAGTCCTTGAAGGTTGGCACCGACATAATATGTCTCAGCAGGGGCAATGTAATACGGCATCACAGCAGCCGTACCAACGGCTAATCCAGACGTACCAAATGATAATGTTCCAGAACCATCGGTGATGATTGATTGGCCAGTGGTTCCTCCTGTAATTGATATGTTGCCTATTGCACCCAAGTTACTAAGTTCAGTGACCGTTAAGTTGAGGGGAGTAACATTACCTACGTTACTTATTACCTCTACCGGTACTTCAGCTACAGAAAAACCGCCTACAGAATTAAAGGATCGAATTGCCATTTTTAGATAAACCTATATTGCGCTATCCATACGGTAGAGTTAGTGCTAGATGGAGTGACTAATAGTTCTAAGTCACTCCCGTTTAATCCAACTGCTAATGCTCCACATTGTCCTGTTAAGAACGCTTGTCCATACACTGAGTAGTCTACCGTGGAGCCATCTGTTACTGCTAGTAGAGTAGCAACACTTGTGTTACCAGATATGCTGTCTATGCCTTTTACTAAGAACTCTATACCATTAATACCAGATACTGCAAAAGATGCAACTGCTGTCTGTGATGTCGTAGTCGTAGTCACTGTGCCAGCGGCCAATGTTGATATTTCACTTGCGCCTATATTAACATTGCCTGCTACATTTGCTATGCCACTTACTGACACTGAAGTCAGTGTACCTACAGAAGTAATATTTGGTTGTGCCGCTGTATATACTGTACCTGAGACAAGTGCATTTGCTACTTGACCAGAGACATTTGCGCCTGCTACCGCATTTGCAGTTGCGGCGAATGTTACTTCACCAGTTACATTGGCTCCGACTACGTTAGATAGTCCGCCTCCGTCACCTGTAATAATACCTGTTGCGTTAAGTGTACCTGTAATATTTGCGCCAGTTGTAGTGAGAATTAATATGTCACTGTTCCCACCAACACCTACAGTAACGTTTCCATCTTCTGTTGCGATGTTTACATTAGATGTTCCGTTAGAAATACCTGATAGATTTAATCCTACGATGTTGCCTGCGGCGATGTTTGATATACCATAACCGTCGCCATTAAAGATGCCGCCAGTAGTATCGATGTTTCCGACTGCTACAACTTTTGCACCAGTAGTAATATTACCACCAGATACATTGCCTGTTGCAGATAGAACACCACCTGTATTTAAGTTGCCTGCAGTGGCGTTACCACTAAATGTAGCAGAGACACCTGATGCAATAACACCAGTATTAATAGTTAATGTGCCGTCTGTGATTTCTCCGTCTGTAACTAAGTTGCCAGCTGTAACATTTCCAGTTACCGATGCAAGACCTGCTGTAGTTACATTGCCACCAGTAACATTACCTGTTGCTAGTACTAAGCCTGCTGTAGTTACATTGCCACCAGTTACGTTACCTGTTGCTAGTACTAAGCCTGCTGTAGTTACATTGCCACCAATAACATTACCTGTTACTTCTACTACGCCACCTGATGTTAAGTTTCCGCCGTTTACGTTACCACTAAACGTAGCAGAGACACCTGATGTTATGATACCAGAAGCAATACTTAGAGTACCGTCTGTGATTGTTCCGCTAGTTGTAAGACTTCCACCTGAAACATCTCCTACTGCCGATACAAGACCTGCTGTAGTTAGATTGCCACCAGTTACGTTACCTGTTGCTAGTACTAAGCCTGCTGTAGTTACATTGCCACCAGATACGTTGCCCGTTGCATCTAAACTTGTGCCTGTTGCCGCCCCAATATTTGGAGTAGTAAACTGTGCAGAAGTTTTAACTACCACGTTTCCACCTGAAATTGCAGTAGTTATATCATCTACATTAACTGAAAATTCGGTGCCTGTTAGTGTTAGTCCTGCACCTGCTGTGAATGAACCAGCACCCGAGAACTGAACGAAGTTAACATCATCTGTACCAATAGTTGTTACTGGATCAGTCATTACCCACCCAGTATCATTATAAACTGTACCTTGTTGAATAAATGTAAAGTCACCGCCTGCCATCTCGACTGGGGTATCAAAATCTGTTGCTCTTGTTAGAACAGTAGTGCTTGTATAAGTGTATATACCGTCATGTGCAGAGTCTGCTTCGTCTTTGATTAAGATTCTGTCTGCGATTGTTAAAGTAACACCGTCAATCACAGTGATAGTAGACCCAGAAATTGTTAATGTCGCGCCAACACCTGATGTGCCGTTATCGTATGCAACTGTTCCTGATGACATAACTGCTAGAGTTGCGGTTGATGCTACTACACAAGGCTTCTGAATTGACAGACCTTGAGCAATGTCATCTACATACTGCTTGGTTGCCGCATCAGTTGATGCTGTAGGAGCTCCTAAGTCTTCAATTTTGAATCCACCGACATGAACTTGACCAGTTCCTGTAGGTCTTAATTCGATATAGTCGTCAGACGAACCAGCTGTTAATGTTAAGTTGCCGCCGGATGCACCTGTTATTTGAGAAGTTACGATTGCACCTAATGTTGCTATGCCGTTTGCATTTAATGTACCGACAATATTTGCGCCGGTGGCTGTTACTGCTACAGTCGTGTTTGCACCTACTGTGATGTCAACGTTGCCGTTATTATTAACTGTAACATTTGAGGTTCCGTCAATTAACACCCCTGTCAAGTATGTCGCTGAAACCAAGTTTCCGCCAGCTACGTTACCAAATGTGCCATTGCCACTGAATGTAGCAGAGACACCTGATGCAATAACACCAGAATTAATAGTTAATGTACCGTCTGTAATCTCTCCAGCTGTAACTAAATTACCTGCTGTAACGTTACCAGTTACTGATGCAAGACCAGCTGTAGTTAGATTGCCACCAGTAACATTACCTGTTGCTAGTACTAAGCCAGCTGTAGTTAGATTGCCACCAGTTACGTTACCTGTTGCTAGTACTAAGCCTGCTGTAGTTACATTGCCACCAGTAACATTACCTGTTGCTAGTACAAGACCGCCAGTAAGTAAATTACCACCTGTCACATTGCTTGTTGCAGTGACATGCCCTGCTACATTTGCGCCTGTGCCAGTAACGACAACTGATGTATTGCCCGCTGATACAATATCAATATTACCGTTATTCACTGTCGTAATATTTGAAGTACCGTTAATTAATGTACCTGTAAAATATGTTGCAGAGACTAGGTTACCGCCAGCTACGTTACCGAATGTACCATTGCCTGTTGCGTTCACATATCCTGCTACGTTAATACCAGTACTGGTTATATTTGCTGTTAAATCTCCATCAACATTTAATTGAATGTTACCGTCTTCTGCTGGAATAGAAACATTAGATGTTCCGTTTTGTATGCCTGTTGCATCGATACCTGATAAGTAAGCACCATTACCATAAAAGTATGATGCTGTTATGTTACCTGAAGTAACAACTTGACCAGTACCATCTGGAGCAAAAATAATGTTAGCATCAGTAACTTGACCGGTAAGTGTTTGGTTAGTTATGTCTATGTTACCAATTTGAGTATCAGGTAGAACAGAAACACCAGTTAAACCGATGTATCTGTAACCAACAATGTAAAGAACTTTAGAGCTTGTCAGTGCTGTTGGGATAGTCTCACCAATAAAGTTTAAAACACCTGATTGATAGTTATAAAAGAATTCACCAGTTCCGCCTGATCCTGCACCAAATATCTGAGTACCTGTTGATGTTGGATCGGCTACGCCGGTATCATCTACCCAGACGCCGACTGAATACGTTGATCCGAATTCAGCTGGAATCCAATATGTTAGCCCAGTTTTCCAAGTTGGATAAACTCCGCCAACAGGGACAGTTGTATTATCTGCTGTACATTCTTGTGCTCCTGTGCCGGTATATGCTGTAACCAAACCAGCAGTCGCGGCTGCTACACCAGGTATTTGACCTGCTTCAGACCATAAAGTGTCACCACGTATCAGCAACGGACTTGCTATTGCTTCGTTTGATGGACTTTTATTAGATTCTGTGTCAGTTTTAGTAACACCGAATGCTTGTTTATATAGTAAATCTACTTTTTGTGAAATTGGTATGCTCATTTTTAATTACTCGCTGATTCTAGTGATAAGGCAGAAATCGATTGGCCTGATGTTAATGCGACACGTATGTATATTTCATTAGTAGCTGTACTAGATGAAGATACTGTACCGAAAGTTGCAGTTGTTGATTCGTTACTGACAGAACTATCTGTAGTAACTGTACCACCTAAAGCACAACCGTCTGAACCGTTGCCCCCTGCACCCGTATTTGCTCCTGGAATTCCTGAGCCTCCATATGCTATTGACATATCTACCCAGCCATTTAGATTAGATGCTGAGTCAATTGATGATCCAGGTACTGCTACCCAAAGACCTGCCAATGTTCCTGAAAATTTAACATCAAATTTAGAAACTGATGTTCTGATTACTTTAAAAGTAAAGTACTGTGTTCCTGATCTTCCTGCTGATAGATCAGGTCCTACTGGTAAGAACCCAGCTGAGTAGTCTACTTGATTGTGTGCTAATACGTCTGCGACAACTGTAGAATCATAAACTTGTAATGTTCCTGATTCACTATCAAATGCTGATGCACTAGCAGAGTAAGAAGGAGTATCGGCTGATCCAGGGTTAACAATTCGGTAAGCTAATCCTGATCCTGAACCAACAGTCGATCCGATATAGACGTTTGCTTCTTCAATTCGTGATGAAGAGGAAGCAGTTCCTGTTTTATAAAGAATAGTGTCGCTAGGCGTGAATGCCTGTGAGCCTGAAGCATAAGAGTTGTAGCACTGCACTGATGGTCCTGCACCGCTTGAGCCGAATCCCGAAATAACTGAAGCAGTTGTTGATACTGCTTGAGTTCCTGATGCTACTAGTAAGTTCCGCGCTAACGGAGTTGTAACTCCTGCCGTTGCATATGTTACGCTAGTCGGGCTTCCAAACGCACCGCCACTTGAACCCTGAATGAATGTATCACTTGTTGGGTACATGTCACCAGACAATCTGTTGACAGCAAAAGATATTGGGAATACGTTAGTGTTGTTGTAGTGAGGCACAGTTGAACTATATGTGTAACTTGGTGATGCATCTGCGGTGAATACTACAGAACTAAACTGTGGCGTTCCTGGACTACTTGAATCATAGTACCAATCAGGAGTATTTGTGTCACTTGTTACTGAGTCTGTGATTTGTACTTCGTTCCAACCAGCTGATATACCTGAACCAGCAGAATCTGCTGTAAAGACTGACCAGAAACCTACCGCTACATTTGAATCTACTTCGTTATAGTCTACGTTGTTTGTAATAATTAAGTTACTATATGTGCCATCACCGTCGAGTGATCCTGTTAGTGTTCTTGATCCTGCTGATACACCGTTCAATAACAACGTGATAAGCCCTGAGTCGCCAGGCCCCGAGTTAGAAATTGCATTTGTTGTATAAGTTGATGTTCTTCGTACTTTGCTTACTGATGATCCACCTGCAACAGATTTACCACCGGTATCTGTATTGTCAGTTTGAGTGAAGTCTGTCATGCGATATGTAGACAGACTTTGCACTGATAAAGTTTGTGAAGCTGGGAAGTCAGGTGGACTTGATGGAACAAGTTTTCCTAATACTTGGTTCAATTGCGCAATCGAATTAGAGACCGAAGATGACGTAGTTAATGTCAATGCATTTGAAGTCAAGGAACCCTGAGTCGGAGTACCTAGGGAAACCGCAATTGCCCCAGAAGAACTAGGAACTGTAATGATTCCTGATACATTAAGTGTTCCTACAATATTTGCGCCAGTAGATGTAATATTACCAACAGCTACACCACCAGAGTTTAGTTCAATGTTGCCACCTGATGTTGCTATACGAACATTAGATGTTCCGTTTTGTATGCCTGTTGCATCGATGCCTGTTAAGTTAGCACCGTCTCCAAAGAATGCGGTCGCAGTCAGATTACCAGTTAAATCTACATTGCTATTAGTTTTGTTAATGGTGAATGTAGAAACACCACCAAATGACTCAGCATCATTAAACTGTATGTTTGTATTTGCACCACCTGGATCTGATAAATCCCAAATAACACCGTTTGCGTAATAGAGGTTGTCTGTTAGGACACCCAGTGCCGCGATATTTGCTATAAATGTCGCGCCATTTGTAGTAATGTATCCATTACTAAGTATAATATTTGCGGGCGTTTCTCCGACCGAGAAGCCTGCTACTGAATTAAATGCTTTGATTGCCATGTTAGGTCTCCGAATAAACTATATCTGTATTTATGACATAGGCAAAAAAAATGGACCTAAAAGTACCCAATCTTGCAATTTTTTATTGTTATGTGAAGAGGTTTAAAAACTTGCGTATTCTTCTACCACTATTTTGTAATTAATAATGTTTGTTGTAGCTGGTGTGGCATACACAACAATTTGTGCATTTCTAAAGGAATCTCCAGGTACATATGTAATCGCAAAGTCAGCCAGTAGACTTCCTACTGATATGGAAGCATATTCTGTGTAGTGAACCGTCGTTCCGAATATCGCAGAAGTTATTTTAGAGGTCTGTCTACTAGATGTTCCAGTGTCTGTCGCAATAATAGTATAATCCACCCCAGAAACACTTGATGCCTCAGTCGCGCCTATTTCTACCGCACTTATCGTTGCCGTAGTGCCTGATTTTATTTTTGTTGTTCTAAATGCATACGCACCAGAGCCAACTACGAACGTGTTAGCAGAGAATGTTCCTGCCATTGTTGCTTGATTCGTTACAGAATTATAAACAAAGTTTGCAGTGCCACCAAACAAACCAGCATCATTAAACTGCATTTGTGTGTTAGCTCCACCAGGAGTACCACCTCCACCTCCGCCACCTTGTATAGTCCACGAAAGATTACCCGAGCCGTTTGTTGCTAATACATATCCGTTTAATCCACCGTCAATGTGTAAATTAGCAATTGGCAATTGAACGTTAGGAGAGTTTTGTAAGTTTGCATTACCTGACATTGTAAGATTGCCAAGAGTACTAATTATTACTGGTCCAGTAAATGTAGAAGTTTCGGTTACTGCAATATTGCTTGCGCCAATGTTGCCTGTTACTGACAGTCCACCAGCCCCTATTTGCAGTGTTGTCAACGTACCCACTGATGTAATGTTAGGTTGTGCGGCAGTGACTACATTACCTGCAAAGTTAGCATAATTTGCTGTTAATTCGGCTGTAATGGGAGCAAAAACTCCATTGCCGTATAATATTTGTGTTGTGCTACCGTTTAAATTAATAGCAGATATGTTACCGATGCCTACAATGTTAGCATAGGTAACATTAGAGATATTACCGCCTTCTCCAGCAATATGAATAGCAGATAGTAAATCAGTCGTGTTGTCGTAAGTGAAGCCTGCATCTCCGCCAAAATCACCTGCGTTATTGAACTGTACTTGAGTGTTTGCACCACCTGGATTACCAGATCCGCCACCACCACCTGATTGGGCTGTCCAAGACAAGTCACCTGCACCGTCTGTTTGCAAAACATAGCCATTTGTTCCACCTGTTATAGTGATACCAGTGACTGGACCTAAATCTGTGTTGTTCGAAATAACTAAGTTAGTCGCAGTTAGTGTTTTTGTAATATCATTGAATGTGAGAGCAGAGTCTCCTTCAAAATCACCACCGTCGTTGTATTGTATTTGTGTGTTTGCTCCACCAGGATCACTGCTGAATGGTACTCCATTCGCATAGAAAAAGTTGTTTGCGTATACACTGTTAGATGTGACGTTTCCTGCAGGGTAGTTAACATTAGTAACTACGTCTCCAGATGCGTTTGTTAGATCAACTGGTGGTAGTCCGGTTGAGTATCCTGTTAACGAGTTAAATTTATCAGCGGCCATGTAAGAATTTCCATTAGTTTTATCTTGTATTTATGCTATTATCTAAAAAAAGTTTGACCAAAAAAAGAACCCGGCAGAACTTTTTAATAAATAATAGTATGCTTACAAAACAGCCAATACGGCCCAAATGCAGTAAATGCACTCTTTCATATGCTAAATCAAACGGAATAAGTAAACGTGGGTTTCAGAAATGGCACAAATATTGCGTAGCATGTGCTAAGGCTATGTATAACAAGAAATTTGTACACTTGCAACACAAGACTCACATGTGCTTCGAGTGTGGTTTTATACCAGAAGACCTAATTCAATTAGATGTTATTTTCAAAGACGGAAATCCATCCAATAAACAACTCGGAAACATACTATCAATATGTTCTAACTGTAATAGAGTAAGAAGGAAGAGATTAAGGGAGGCACTAAAGATATTAGATATATCGGTTGACTCGGAGATTAGAATTTAATTTCTTCGATTTTATTATACCAATGATTATAATATGTCGAAAGTCTTTCTCTATCATACCCTTCGATACCTAGTATAGTATACATTTCTTTAATAGCGTCGAGTGTTTCTTCTTCTGATTCGTATTTTCTTACATCGAATTCATAGACAACATTAGAAAGTGATCTCATTTCTTCTAAATTTGCATCATGATCAGCTAATCGATCATAGAAGATTCTGATTTGTGGGTCATTCTTTGCTCGTTTTTTTACATATTCATGTGGATTGATAAACAATATAATATTTGCATTCTTCCAAATCTTTTTAATCTCGATAACTTCTGGATTAAAATGTGTTGCTATAAAAAATTTATGATCTCCATATGATATGTCTTTGACAAATGAATTATATGAAATACCGCGCCATGGATCAGTGTATTCTTTCTTATCCACCCCAAAAAATTTGTTATCTGTAATATCAAGATCATTCCAGAAGACGCCTTTCTTTATGTCAGATAATTGCTCTAAAAGATAATTTAGTTTATCGTCTGGAGAAAACTCGCCCCTGAGTTGTGCTTCTGTCAATTCTTTGTGACCGAAAAAGCCATGGTCAGATAGACCTAAACAGTTAGCCATAAATTTGCCACCTGAATAATTGTGAAACCAGATAATAGTTAGGTTAGTTGTTTCTAAATTGCATTCTTCGGGTTTGACTCGCACACGCATAATGTTATACTATTTCTTCTCCGTCCTCACCTGTGCTTTGATTGAAATCCTTGTACGGTTCTGCTTCTTCATCGTTAACGACAGGAGGTTCACTGATTGGTTCTATATTAGAATCAACCTCACCTGGATTATCAATCGTACCAACTTCTCCTACGATTTCATTTGCGGATATATTGAGTTGAACGGTAGTCGCATTCTCTATCTTTCTCTGGTCTTCTTCATATTCTAGCATCTCGTCATAATTGTCCCAGCTCTCCACCATCCTAGGTCCACCTTCAACATATAGTTCACGAAAGTCATGCCATTTCAGATTGAGATAACCAACAGAGACATAAAAGCCTTTGTTATCGGTCTCGTTACAACTATAATCTGGTTCGATTTGCACTCTATCGTAATATCCACATTCTAACATATCACCGATATTTGTTTCAGTTGCACTATAACAAAATTTAACAGGGTCAAAGTCTTCGCCGTCTGTTTCAACATAATATGCGGCAAAGCCACCTTTCTCATCGCTGTGGTATACTAATACTGGTTTTACATGCTCATCAATGTCTGCTTGTGATAAATGGTCGGTTACCTCATACATCTCACTGCGGTGATATGCTTCTCTGCTATACAATTGATGAGGTTCGAACACAACGGTTTCGCCAATACTCTCTTCGAATGAGTCATCATCACTAGAGTATTTTACTTCAGTTACCGTAAATCCACCATCTATCCATGCGTTATTAAGATGCTCGATGTCATCAATATCATTCCAGGCTGGTTGGTAATCTTTATTAGCAGTCGGATGAGGAGCGCCTTCAATCCGCATAGATGGGTCTTCAAACTCGTAACTTTGCAAATGTGTTATAAGATCGTTTTCCGTCTGGTCATTATTAAGAAAGAATTCTACAAACTCTTTAGTGACTGTGCCAATAGTTAATTCACCTCCGCGGTGACCACCTTCAATTCTAAATTTTCTTTTTGCCATAACAATTCTCTCCTAAATGTGTAGTATTTACGTGATTATACACACAAAAGAATAATATGTCAAGTTATTTTGGACAACCACAAAAAAAGGAAGAGCCTAAAAGACTCTTCCTTAAACTTGTAACTTATAAGTTGATTATCAGATAATCGACTTACGAGAATGTTAAGTTTTGAACTGCGATCTCGCCTAAATAGTCAGCCGCATTACCGAAAGATGATGCAGTGTTAGTTAGTTCCACGTATCCGTAACGAGTCATGAACGACACGACTGGTTCGAATGTTTGTGGATCGAGTACAACTCCACTGCTCATTAATGGAATATATGGGCAATAGAAAGCCGCCGCATCTGTCTCAGATGAACCTTTGTATCCAACCAATACTGCTTGAGTATCAGGTGCATAAGAGTCAACGAAAACACGCATAGCGCCGTTCAACGTACCAACAAACTTAGTGTTAGTAGGAGCTTCAAAAGTTCCTTCAGTTGTACGAGCAAATGCTGATGTAGTAGCAGATTGTAACACAGTTAAGGCCGCAGAACTCACAACAGCCCAGTTACCTGCGCCTCTACGTGTTCTTTGAGCAATCAAGTTTGCAACTCTGTTAATAAGAACGGCCAAAGCGGCATGTTCGTCACCAACGTAAGTAGCAGTACCTGATACAGCTGCCTGGTTAAAAGTGAATTCAGTTGCCGCTAACGTTCTAAGAGATAACAAAATCTCCTGATCGATTTCAGCAGTGATTTCTTGTGCTAAAGCAGCCATAATTTCTGCTTCAACGTCGATGCCGTGCTGAGACTGTGCGTCCTGAGCGGCTTCGAATGTCCAACGTGCTTGCAACTTACGTGACTTCGCTTCAACAGCTTGTCTTAAGATTTGCACACTGATTTGCTTACCGCCGTTACCTTCTAAAATTGCTGTATCTGCACCTGTGTAAGATGCTGAAGTTCCAGCCGCCTGAGCAGTACGCGAATACGCCTGGGCAATTTTGAACGGTGATAGTGCTTCTTCACCAGCTGTTACCGAAGTAGCGGCTGCTGAGTTGTCAGTCAATGACTGAGCGTAACGAACACGCAAGGTGTGAATCTGTCCAACAGGACCAGTCATTGGCTGAACGCCGACTAGTTCGTTAGCAATAACAGTCGGCATAACCCGTCTGATTACTGGTAAGATTACACGATTAAGTGTTGCTATATTTCCTGCTCCGGTACTACCTGCGGTAGCATTCTCATTTAAGAGACCTTTGCGAGTGTTTTCGAGGATCACACCCATTGTTGAACGGCGAGTTCCTTTTAAGCCTTCTAACAGGGCGTCTTTGGTCTCACCCCAACGGCTTTCTAAGAGTACTTTTGACATGGTTTATTTCTCCTAATCAATGTCGAGTTTAAATTAAAGCCCTGCCAGGCGTTTTAGGTCAATGACATTATCTCTATTGTCATCTACTTCAATTTCTTTTTCCTTGGCAGATTTATTACCGGTTTGAACAGTTGAAACAGATTCAGTAAGAGAAGCCTTTTTCGCTTTTCCACTTCCTTCGTTCAATACTGCTGGTAAATACTTATCAAATGTGTTCTTCAGCTTTAGCGTCTGAACACTTTCTAATAAAGATCGCATTACTTCAGCCTTCTCTTTGTTCAAAGACGAGACCAGTTGGTCCAATGCCTTCTCACGCTGAGTAGATTCTTTAATAATGTTTGCTTCACGTTCCTTTGACTCAATGATCCTATTTGCATTCGCAAGTTTGACCTTTGACTCTGCTAGTTCTTTTTCTTTACCACTTAATACAGAAACGATGTTACGTGTTTCAGCCTTATCATTTAGATAAGTAGTGCTGAATTCACCTGCGAATGTTTCAAATATCTTGCGGCCGAAGGTATTCTCCCTAGCTGTTTTAATATCTTCTTTAAGTTGTGACAATTCACCTTTGAGATGTGAGGCAACAGAAGTTCCAATTCTTCGAGAACTTTCGACAATAAATTTCGCCTTAAGTCTTTCGAGTTGGTTACGACCTTCTGCAACTAACTTGACACGTTGTTCAACCACTGCTTGTCTATCCTGAGCAAATTCTTTGATCTCTTTAGACAATGCATGTATGATAAATTTTTGAAGTTTATCTTGGTTTTCTAACTGAATCTTACGATCAGAGCGTAGTTCTTTAATTTCTTCTGCTAACTTAGTTACCATAAAGTTATTAAATTTCTTTGCACTTTCTGAAAGTTTCAATTTTGCTTTAACGCGATCTTCGCTGATTGCTTTCTTCTCATCATGGAATTCTTTAATTTCCTCTGATAGAGAATTAGTTACCATCTTATCAAGGGCTTCAACCATCACGCTTCTATCATGTTCGTATCTATTAGCAAACTCGTTTCTGAGTTCCCCACGAACTTGATCCTTTGCTTCATCCAGCTTCTGTACCCAGGTGGTGTTTAACTCACCAGCTACATCTTCTGTGATCAGACCCGAATCAATTAATGGTTGTATAGCATCTAACATGCTGTTTTCCCCTCTATATTATTTAGATTTTTAAGTCTTTGATCAGACGAACAATCTCGTCCTTCAAATACTTTTCTACTTTCTTGTTGCCTCTAGCTTCCTTGGCGAGTTCTAAAACTTTATATCCGTGTCTCATGTTCATAAGACCCTCGTATATTGCTTTAGGATATGCATTCGGGGCACTAGGTTGTGCAACAATGTCCACAGTGATTATTTCAAAATCACTTACTCGGCCATCTATATCGTTAACGTTTCCGCTTCCTCTACTAGATACTCCGAGTTTTACCCCCGACTCTAACATAGTCTGAACTAAATGACCCATTGGAGTTGGTAAAATCTTTAATTTGCCGTAGCCGTTTGGCCCGTCCATCCACATCTTAGTAATCATATGTGACACACGATCTAAGTTGATTTTTAAATCATCTGGATGATCAACTTCTCCTAGTACAGAATTACCTTCTTGTATTTGGATATTCAGCGTCTCGACTGCGGCTTCTATTTCAGAAACGGGGTAAACACGTTCATTTGCATTTTTAACCCCTCCCTGAATAAAGATCCCTTTCATAAAAAGAGTCTTTAAATCAGTCTCTCCTTCCTTAACGGATTCAACCATGATTTCAGCACGGTCAAATGAAAGGTGTTCTTTAAGATATAAAGCCATTTATATCGTTCCTTAATCTATTACAGATTTAGTGTTCGTTCCACTTGCCTGTGCAGTCACTGGCTTAGGAGCGGCGCTTTGTGCTTTTGCATTCTTGCCTGGCTGATTCTGCCAAGAAGATGCACCATCAACGTCTTTTGCTTTTGGAGCTGGGCGACCTTTCTCATCACCTTTATCAAAGTTTACGGGCTTAGAATCTATTCCCTTTTGACCTGAATTAGCGTCTACTGGACTTTTCGATTGGTCTCCGTTGTCTCCACCTGATGGTGTAGCTACTTTGTTTAGAGTAATTGCTTCTGCAACTAGTTCTTCATCGTCGATATCAATGTTAACTTCGCCTTCAGCACCTTCAATGTCTTGTAAGTCAGCGTCTATTTCGTCGTCGCGTCCTTCTAAGTCATCTTCTGTGCCCATAATTTCTTCAAACTCAGCCATTAGTTGGTCTAGTTTATCTTCGATACGAATTACTGCATCTTCTACTTCGACAGGTTCGCCTGAGTCGATGTCTAATTCAGCACTCATATCCATTTCTTCGTCGCCTTCTATATCAAAGACTTCTTCAGAATCAAGATTGATTTCTTCTTCATCTTCTGCAATTCCTGAGTGTTCAGCAGAAATTTCGTCTGCTAGATCACCGACTTGTCCGCCCATTCCTTCTTCAAGGTCATCAGCTTGTTCGTCTTCCATAATGGATTCATAAATTTCTCTGGATTTTTCTACCACGATGTCGTGAAAGAGGTCTTTTGCTTGTTCTTCGTCCTCATTGATAATGAGGTCAATTAATTTTTCAAATTTCTTGTTTTCCATTATTTTGTTCTCCTTAGATATAAGAATGGCTTAGTAAAGTTATTTAGTGAGTGGTACGGAAAAGCACTGTTTAAGTACTACTTTTTTGCGTTTTTGATGTATTATCGATTAGATAGAGAGGATTTAATTGAATAATTAAAAACTGGGTGCCGCCCCTTCTTCAGGTTTTGCACCGTATTGTTTTCTTACTTTAGACAAATGCTTAGTCTTTTCGTAATTTCTTACATCTAGCATTTTGCGGAGTTTTCTAATTTGACTTAGTGTTAATTTAGTTTTACGAGAAGTTCTCCATATAGGCTTGGAGTTGTCATCTCCAACATCTTGGATTCCGGGAATTGCAACGTCAAACATTTCAAATAATTTCATAAGAGTATTTATCTTTTGTTACGACACCGGTCCTACTTCGCCTGCGCCTGGAACTGAACCTGTAGCTGTTGATGGTTGTCCGCCAACTGGACCAGCAACGTCTAAGTCGCCCAAGTCATCTAGTTCTTCCATATCGTCGATTTCTTCACCAGTTTCTATGTCTGTATCAAAATCACCGGTAGATACTCCAATGTTTCTGAGATCAGAACCAGCTGGATCATCAGTGGCTTCTTCTGTATTCTCTTCTGCCCATAGTTTTTCATTCTTCTGAATCTCTTCTTCAGTCAATCCTAAGAATCTTTCTAGTGCAAAACGCTTTGAAATATAAGGGAATGCTTCCATACCAGAGAAAGTTGATACTCTAGCAGTATCTAACTCACTTTGACGATAAGCGGCAAAGTTTTGCGGTGGATTGAATTGTAGATCGAACATTCCTACATCGAGGTTAAATCCTCTCCAACGCAAGAATAGTTTAAATTCTTCGTCAAGTTTGCTACATATATAATTCTGTAATCGTTCGCAATATTGATTGAATCTAAACTCTTGTATCATTGCTGTACCGACACGACCATCATTCAAAGGCGTGGTATTATCATCTGGGCCTGTAGGCAAGTATGAACTTGGTACACGTAAACCACGTGCTAATCTGTTATTAAAGTACTTAAGATCGTCAATCTCGCCTAAGTTCTGTCCACCTGGTAGAACTTCAACTGATGAGCCTCTGCCTTCTGCTGTTACAGGGAAGAAGTAATCCTCATTCATACTTAGGGGATTATATGTAGCATCTACTACTGAGTTGCCACCATGTATACTAGGTATACGTCTTTGATGTATTTCATTTTTTATTCTGTCCACGAACGCCATAGCTAAATGCGATGGCATGTTACCAACGTCAATCTTAAACATTCTGCGTTCTGGTGCACGTTGTACACGATAGATCAGAACCGCGTCTTCTAACAGTTCTTTCTGCTTGTATACTTTGAAGATATTCTCTAAGATAGACTGTCCGAAAGGCCAGAAGCGATCTAATCCTTCTGTTAATGACAAGTGAACAACATGATTAGAGTCGATTGAGGATTCTGATTGACCTAATGTAAATCTACTGCCCGATGTGTTATAAGGCATAGATGGTGCTGTGTATCCGCCTCCTCCGCCTCCTCCGCCACCGCCTGTACCACCTAATCCTGTCGTTGGATTTGCGGCAAAGTCTGTGTTTGTTTTTTGTGCAACCGTTAAGTTCTGTAAGTTAATGTTTAGGTCTTTGATGACATATTGCTCAGGAAGTTTACCTTCGCTCTCATTAACAATAACTTTAATAACTTTAACCATGTCAACCCAGTAGAGTTTAAAGTTCTCTGGATCCCTTACGAATACTTGGTCTCCATACTTGACCACGTTTCGAAAGATTTTAAACATACGTGTATCAAACTCGTTAAGTTTGCACCATTGTTGTAATTGTTTAGATAATAGACTAACTTCATGTGGTGTAGGTTCATCTTTATATTCGAATGAAAAAGGTGTTTTGTTGTGATCATTTCGCTGAGTGCTAAATTCTGCAATGATATCCAAACATGCGTTGATCTCTGCATCAACGTCCATCATCTCATATTGATTGTATCGTTCTATTCTGTTTGGATGACCCGTATATACTTCTGGGAGTCTACTCATGTAGTTTTTGTAGCCGAAATCTGTACTAGAGTAGCCTGCTTCGGACGCACCACCATTCCAATTACCAGAGTTGCTATTATTACCTGATATCGGGCTAGATACTCCGCTTTTATTTAAAAAATTCTTTGTGTATGCCATATTAGTATTTAGTTAAACTGCGGCGTAGTTGCCGATTTTCTCTAATTGATTATTACTGTCATCTACCTTAGATATCAGTGTTTTTAGTAGCTTATTATTGATCTCAGCAAAGTCTAGTTGTTTTTTCATCATATCATTATTATTAGATTCAATTGTTGTTTGGGCAATCTGCCTTTTTTCGGTAATTGCCGTACTGTCGTCATTAATTTCGTTAACTAGATCAACTTTAGGAGTGTTACCCGAGGATACATCATTTGCTGTTGTGGTATCTTCTACTATCATCTCTGCCCAGTTAGCATCCATTTCCTTTTTTAGTTTCTGTGTTCTTGGACCTGCCTCGGTAGCCTCGGTAGCATATTCGTTTGCTTCTTTTACTGTGTCGAACTGTTCAAGTGTTAGTCCGCTCTTTTTAAACTCTTGAAATATTTTCTTTGTCATTTCCCCAATAGTTTCTTTCTCCTTGGCGGTATACTCGGTCTCTGCCGCATCCCAGGCTTTCATCGAATTTAATTCGACCAATCTCAACCGTATTCTAGTAATCATGGCCTCGTTGCCTAATAGATCGGTTTTCGTTTGTATATTTGAATATAAATTTAATTGATCTGTTGCGTATTGCAAGTCAGATATTCTTTTACCATTATTTGCCGTGTGTGTCCCTTCACTTGCATCGTCATTTAAATCATTATCTCTGATCATAGCTGTCATCATACCGATCGCTTGACTAACATCAATCTCAGCGGACCTTACCAATTCTCCCATTTTTTCGTAATCAATATGACTATCACCCACGTGATCTTTGTCATATATGTCTATCTTTTTAGCCATCTCCAGATTGGTTGCGTCCAATTTTTTGTCTTCCATCGATAGGGTTATTCCTTCGGCTATCTCCCCGCCAATTAATTCTCCGCCTTTCATACCCATCCATAAACCAAGTGCTGAACCAATTATTCCTCCAATAGCAGTACCTACGACAGGTACTACTGACCCAATGGCCGCGCCAGCCAATCCCATAGCCACCACGCCACCAGCACCGCCGACAGCGGTACCATAGCCTTCACCCTTTCCTACTGTCTCTCGTCTTATCCGCTCGTCCTCTGTAATTTTTTTATCGGCAAATGCTTTTTCTGCTTTTTCTCTTTTCTCAGAGGCATGTTCCCATCCACCCCAAATTGCGGCCGCGACTCCTAATAGGGCATTGCCTTTTACAACCTTACCAGCTGGCCCAGCCATTTTGGTAGCAAACTTGCTCGCGGTGGACTGTATTGGCCCGACGAAGGCTTTTGCGGCGTTTGCGGCTTTGCCACCTATGCCACCACCCAGGAAGCCCAAAGCTGCCATTTTACCAAGTGATATTGATGCGGCAGTGGCTGCTACGGTTAATAGACCAACTGCCCATGTTCCTGCATTAAACCCAGTGGTTAATGGATTGATAGAATCTGTCAATCTATCAACGTCTGTTCTTAAGTTTCGTTCTAAAGATTGGAATAATGCCGCAAGTTGTTTTTGAGCGTCATACTCTTTCCCGGTAGATTCTATTATATTTCCTTTGGCATCTTTTTTAACTGTTGCTCGGTCGTTTTCTGTGTTGTACATGGTCATGTAGTGATGAAGATTTTCAGCACCGACACCCATACTTTCACCCAATGCCTGTCCTTCGCTCGACATCCTCTCTATAGCAGGCTGGAGACGGGCTACATTGCGGGCGATGCCGCCCATGAACTGTTCCTCTACCCAAGTTTGCAAGTCTAGCAAGTCTTGGCCTTCGTTCGCATTTGGATCAACATTAGCAAATCGTCTTTCCATCTCTGCGGCATTAATACCCAATTGTGCGACAGATGTATTGTTTGTAGCAAAGGATCCTGTTCGCATTACTTCAGCGAGTATTGCGGTAAATTCTCCGCCTAAGGTTGGTGCGAGTTTTGCAATGCTATCTTCCATTGCCGTTTTATGATCTGTCATCTCTTTAATGCGGTCATTGAGGGATTCCCTACTCGCCTCTAACTCATCCCTCTTCACCTGAGTAATGTCTTTGTCAAGTTGTGCCGTTACGGCCAAACTTTTTGCCTTCAGCGCATCTATTTCTAAAGTCATCGCTACGTTTGCAATTTGATTTTGATATGCAGTTAATGCTATCTCTTGATCTCTTTTAACACCGTCAATATTTTTGCCGGTTATTTCACTAAGTAGGGCTAGACTTCTTACATATTCAAGTGTGCGTTCTCGAAGTTTTGTTTGGGCCTTTCTATCCTTGACCGTCTCTCTCGCTCCCTCTCTCGCTTCATTTCGTAAATTTATACCTGAACGTTTTTGTAATTCTAAGTAATATAACTGATATTCATTCGCTTCTTCTAGGGTGCGACCATATCTACGCATTTCCATTTCTTGAGAGTCACTCAGACTGAATATGCTTATTAAATTCTCGACACCTTCGGCGGTACCTGAGCCTAATGTGTTTAAGCTTGCACCTGCGCTTGTAATAATCTTAGTAAGTTTTTCTAAATCCTGAGAGGCATAACCAGCATCTCGTGCCATATCCGTGATATTATCAGACGTAATTCCTGCTATTGCACCCATACTGTTCAGTTCTTTGACAAACTGATTTTGAGCATCGGCTTGATTAAGCATGATCTCACCGATTTTAAAGATGCCTTTACCCATTTTTCCTAAGGCTTCACCTATCGGACCGAATGATTCACCGAAATTTGCAACAGCTTCTCCACTTGTCGATAACGCTTTCCCATATTTGCCAAATCCTGGAGTGCTGTCAAGCAAGGCTTCAGAAAATTTACCCAATGATTGTATTGCGAGTGATCCTGATGCGGCGAGCAGCCTGTTACTCTGATCAATTTCACGATCTGCTCGTGCCTCTGCTTCTTCACGTTTAGTTTGGCCGTGCGCGGCTAACGTACTTGTCCTAGCAAATTCATTTACTGACTCGTTTGCTTTCTTTTGTGCGGTATTACTGGTGTTAGCCGAATCAGCTACAGCGCCCAATGATGCGGCCAGTGGGCCCATAACTCTATTCAAGGCTATAATATGTTCTTGCAGTTCTCTTATTACTTCTGGGTCAAAATCTTCCATACACTCTTTTACCTAAGATTTAAATTTGGGTGTTTTCCTACTACTAAATATACTCTATTAGTATTTAGTATTTTAAAATACCCAATTTTTTATGTGAGGAACATATATGGAAAACAACAACAGTAATCCCCTACGTCAATTCTTTCGTAGACCCGCAGTACATTTAACTCTACCTTCTGGTGGTGAAGCATACACAAGTGACGATATTGAATTTCCGGCAGATACAAGAGAACTGCCTGTTTATCCGATGACAGCCATTGATGAGATAACAACAAAAACACCAGATGCATTGTTTAACGGTTCTGCTATGGTAGAACTTATCAAGAGTTGTATTCCCGCAATCAAAAATCCATGGAATCTATTGAGTAATGACCTAGATAGTGTTCTCATCTCTATTAAAGCGGCAGGTGGACAAGAAACAATTGATGTCGAGTCTGTGTGTACAAATGAGGAGTGCGCGATTCCAGGTACTTATGGTATTAACCTACAAGTATTACTGCGATCTATTTCGAAGGGTGATTATGAAACTCCTTTACCTATAGGTGATTTAAAAATATGCTTTGGTCCTATACAGTATTCAACCATGAATAAAGCGGCTTTAAAACAGTTTGACATTCAAGGCAAGTACAAAAATACACCCCAAATAGAAGACACTACTGAACGCAATGAAGCAAATAAAAATGCATTGATAGATATCACATCATTAACTATGGAAATTTTATCAGATACAATCACCAAGGTAATAACACCCGATTCAGAGGTGACAGAAACAGAATTCATACTTGATTTCTTGCAGAACTGTGATACTACAACATACGAAGCAATTCGTGATCATAACGTAGAACTCAGATCAAAAAGTACTATCAAGCCACTGACAATTACCTGTACTGAATGTGAACATGTATATACGCAACCATTCACACTAAACGCATCGGATTTTTTCGTCTAAGACTCCTTTCACTCGACCCTGATGGGGTGAGGGAGTTGATCAACGATTACGAAAATTACACCCAGGGAATCAAGTCAAATGCATTGACCATGTCTTGGTACATGCGAGGTGGTGCGTCCTATGAAGACATTCTCAATATGTCGGTATCAGAAAGAAAAACTATCAGTGCCTTAGTAGAAGAACACCTGGAAACTACAAAGAAAACACAAATACCATTCTTCTAAACAACCTTATATTGGTCTTGTTTAGAAGTTCTCTTCGAGAACTTAATTACTCTTTCACTTCGTTCAATCATAATTTTTCTTTCAAAGTAATAAATTTAAATACTGGATGATTATAATTTTGTTTTTGTATTATTATTTTTTGAGAGCCATGGTAGTGCTTCTAAACACTACCAATGATCGGCGGACTATTGTTCCCGTCGTCCCATGTTGATTATCCCCAATCGATTACGTTACTATAATCAATTGCTACCGGTTGCCCTGTAAAGTTTGCTGGGTTGTAGTTGAGTCGATTACACTAATAAATGTAACCTCTCGGCAACGCATGTTTCATATCATCAAATCAAAATATATATGAACTCATTCAAGGTTCGCTACCATAACGATTGCCTTGTCGGTTTATGTGTCTATAAATAGACACTACTCCAGTTCCGTCGCCTGCATGACACAGGTTCCTCAAGGAGGGTCGAGTATAAATCACGACCATACTAAATGTATGTTATATTAAATCTTTATAGCTGTAGTTTTAGTTTCTATTGGGCTTGAGTTGTTCTCTGACGAGGTTGAGTTGTTCTCTGGTGGGTTTGAGTTGTTCTCTGACGAGGTTGAGTTGTTCTCTGGTGGGTTTGAGTTGTTCTCTGGTGGGTTTGAGTTGGTCTCTGGTTTGCCTGAGTATGCTTTAAATATATCTTTGTTGTGTTTGAAAAAATGATCATGCTCTACTAAAATCCAATCAGCATGATATTTGGAAGTATAATACATAAATTGATCACTTACCCATGTATATCTGCTAGGTACGCAAACAAATTTGCCTTTACGATTAAATTTCATAAAAAGAACATTTAAGTCGCCTTCATCAGCTACGTCCATTAATTGGTCTAACCATGAATCAAGTTGTTTACATGATCCTGCCAGTACCTGATGAAACGGAAAGTCTGCATAAAATTTACATTCTACATTAAGCATGACAAAACTTTGTCCAGGAACAATGTCCCCTTTAAAACTTCTAATCTGGCCTTCATGTAGTATCTCTGTACGAGATTGATTTTTGCCACCAACATAAGCACCAGAGCCAGGTGCTCTGATAAAACTTTCTTTGTATAGTTCACTTAGATATTTTGCGATGTCTCGTTCGTATCCTGAACCTTTGTTTTTTGATGGTGATGGCATATTACTAATTATCTCCCTACCATTGAGTGGTATAATTTTTATTCACAATTTTAGTACTGTATTTTGTCTGGTATTCGTAAGAGCCGTGTATAAACTAGGCCTCTTAAAATTAATTTTGGGTAATTTCACAGATTTTCCATCTCTCTCGTCGTATTATATGTAGTGAACCCGTTCTCTTTGATGACCTGTAACACACTAGGAACTCTTCCAGCTAGCTCTTCTCTATGAGATACTAGCCAGATAGACTTGTTGCGTCTGCGTGTCATGTCTTTAAGTATAGTCATTGCATTCTCAACCCCGATTGTATCTAGGCCCGAATCGATTAACTCGTCAATGAATAGCGCATTTATTGGACAGTATAAGTTTTCCCAAACATCTCTGAACGCAAAAGACAAGCCCAAGATCAATCTGTTGCGCTCACCCCTTGATAAATTATCAAAGTCTAATTCTCTACCCAATTCCGTAATTTCAACGGTTAAATCATTTTGGAACACAACTTGGTGTGGTAAACCCATCTTATCTAAGTATGAAGTCAGTCTGGCGTTTAAATATGACAAGTTTTGATCAATTATCTTCTTACGCACAAATGAATCTTTGTTTGTTAGTAAATCTAACAAGAACTTCTCATGATCAGCTACACGTGATAATGCGTTAACTTTGTCGAAATTACACTCTTGTAATGCATTAGCTTCCATATCGACGATTTGGTCTGTATACGGATTCTCTTCTTGTGTTTTGCGCTCTACTTGCCATTCTATGTTTTTAATTTGGCTTTGGTGTTCAATAGCCTCACTTTCTGAACTATAATGAACGTTTGGACGCGTACCAACAGCACCCAATTTTTCTTTTTCTTTTTCTAGTTCCACAAACAGTTCGGCAAGCTCCTCTAAATGAGCATTGATGCTTGTTAATGAGTCTTTCTTGTTGTCTACGACTTTAACGTGTCCATCATCGTGAAAGTCTTGACCACAGGTATGACATTTGTTTGTTTCTAGTATCTCTAATTCTTTTCCTAGCTTTTCACTAGTTTTTCCTTCTTTATTGAGATCATTTTGTGTTCTGGTCAACGATCTATCAATGTCTGCATGATCTTTTGTTAATTGAGTGTGTACTTTGAGTTGGGTGTGTCCAAGTAACTCTGCATCAATGTCTATTTTCTTTAATTCTTCAACAGTGTTTGTTAGTTTAGTTATATCTTCTGAATGTTTTGCATTCCATAGTCGCTCTCTACTCTTAAGACTGTTTATTTGTTCTTCTATTCTTTTGTTAGCCTCTTCAACAGCTTGAATTCTTACTTCTTCATGTTGCATATCATCTTTAGTTTTCTTTATAACTATCTTTATTTTTTCGGCTTTCTCTGATAACAGAGTAATACCTAATAACTGCTCTATGATGTCTCTTTGTTGACCAACAGGCATGCTTAAGAAAGGCAACGTGTATGTATTAAGTGCTATAATGTTCCTAAACATAGTAGGAGACATGCCAAGAATGCTATCTATCGTTTCTTGCGTCTGTCTGTTTTCGCCTTGCGCTTCATTGTCTGTTTCTTCTGTTCCATTAATATAGAATTTCAGATCATTTGGCTTCCGACTACGTTCAATACGATACTCTATACCATGACATTCAAATTCTAACGTGACCATCATGCCTTTGCCGTTTGTTCTGTTAATGAGGTTGTTTTGTTTGATGCTATTAAGAGCAGTGCCATATAATGCATAACTAACCGCTTGTATAAGCGTAGTCTTACCAGTACCATTTCTAGCACCATCACCACCTAAATCTAAATTATCACCTAAGATCAAGGTCAACTCTTTATTATCTAAATCAACTCCCTGTGTCACAGATCCAACACTTAAAAAGTTTCTAAGTGTTATGTTTTTTAATTTTATCATAGTGCCTGATAAATCTCCAGTAATATACCTTTGTCGTAAAAATCGCTTTCTATTTTTTCTATTTGATCGATGATAATAGAGTCAACACTCTCGAATGAAATATCGCCAGGAGATAAATCCTGCGTATATTCTTCGTTCATTATAGGAATCAGTGACATTTCTCTTAATCCATATTCAGGAATGAGTTGTTCTCGGATATAATTAGACTCTTCATACGATATATCAATGTCTAAGTGAACTTTGATGTGTGCGTTCTTAACAAGCAATCCTTCAGGGTTTTCTAAGATTTCACTTAGCTTGTAAACTCTGTATACAGGCTGGCCGGGCCACGAACGAAAGATTGGCTCTTCGTCCCACCCTAATATCATCATGCCACGAGCATCATCGCCTGCATCTGCGTAGTTGTGAGGGAAAGCGTTGCCCATATACCAAACATTCTTTTCATATTGTCGTTTATGAAAATGTCCTGAAAACACTGTACCAAAATGCGATAAGTGATCAGCATGTGTTTCACCATGATCAGGCATTTGAACCATTGCATTCATGTAGAAGTAAGGAAGTTCTAAATGGGCAAACAAATACTTGCCTGTTTTCTTTCTAAGTAGCTTGTAGTCTTCGCCGCATAACCAAGGTGCTATAACGCAGTTGCCTTTTTCTAAAAAATCATCGACTATGACAACATTTTTGAGATGTTTTGCCCATTCGACTGAATGAATGTCTCGTTTGTCTCTATAATAGAGATCGTGGTTGCCCGTAATGAAGTACACTGTGTCAAATGCATCGTTGAGTTTTTCTAATGCATTTAATCCGAATTGTAAAGTATGCATGTTGATATTGGCTCGGTGATGATTCCAATCTCCCAAAAAGAGACAGGTTTCACACCCTTCTGCTTTAGCTTGTTCGATGAACCAATCCACAAAATCAGCACAGTCTCGATTGTGCTGAATGCTATTGCTCTTTAATCCGAAATGTATGTCCGTAAATACTGCCGCTTTCTTAAAAAGATTTTCCATAGTTAGTTTTTTCCAGTCTTCTATTATACAGTTTACAGGTAGGTAAAGCAACTAATTAGGTTGCTTTATTTCCCCAAATTGAATTATTCAGAATAGGTTTCTTGTTTGGTCTCATGTCCCATGCCATTATAATCTTTCATTTGGCGCGTGAATGACGGATTCAACCCATTCATTTCTAGGATATCATCTCTGATGTTTTGGTTGCGTTTTTCTGAGTTTAGTACTCTACAAAAACTGTTGGTGATAGCCGCAGTATAGTATGCAAAGGGGTTTGCAGACTTGGATTCATTAAATCGTAAGCCTACATAAGTTAATTGTAAAATAGCACTCTGTCTCATCTCATCATTGTAGGTGTAGCCACGCCAATTGAACTTCATAGCATATTTTTCACATAACATGATATACATACGTGCAAGTTTATCGGTTAGGCTACCGTTTGTTGCGGTAAAATTACCTGTCTTGAGGCCACCAGTCCAATGAGATTTACCAACCAAGGATAACGTCATTGTCTCGGCATCTAACATATAATGTTGAAATGGTGGGAAATTGACCTTAACATGAACGAAATCATCAACAACTACATCTGACTTTTTATCTTCGTTCTCTGCAAACAAATCTGTGTTCGGTTCTAAATCATTTTCAAAATCGATGATATCAATCGCTTTCTTTTTCTTAACAACTTTTCTAGGTTGCTTCTTGGCAACGGGAATGTGTTCCCAAGTCATTACCCGAAACATCAATCCATCAGTTTCGATAGTTTTTGGGTCAATTTTGTTTTTTCCAGCCAATCCTTGCTCTGCCGAAAGCCTAAGGCTCTTCATTAATTTTGCTTCTTTAAGTTGGGTAGGTTTGATGCACCAAGTCAGGGCTTTTTCGAGGGTATCGTCTGGGAGATCAATGATGGAATCATATGCATTGTACTCTTTCTTGGTAAAATAGCAATATGATGTTTTACTTTTGTGAATCTCTTTTAAAATGTCCTTGTTATTTAAATAATTGACTGTTTTTCTTGGTGCTGGCATTAATATTCCTTTATTGGTTAAAGACCTGTCAAGGTCTAATAGTTGATTGTACATAAATGCATACGTATTTGCAATGGGTACGGGTAAATTTAGGTGGTTTTCGCTTTTGCTAAATACATGTAAGACTACTATTTATACAAGATATATATGTCTCATATAATAACCGGAGAACAGTAAATGGACGCAGAAGCACAAGAAGGACAACAAAATGCCGAATCACGAGCAATAGCCGCAGATTGGCGAGTCCGACTGGCGTTAGCTCAAGGGGCTAACTATCTATACAAAGATCCAAAGAATCCTGGAATATTATCGCCTCTTATTGCGACCGACGGTGTTGTGTTTCCCTATACACCCACAATCAATATCTCGTATAATGCAAACTATGATGCTACAGCACCTACACACACAAATTATTTAATTCAACAATACATAAACAGTTCAGTTGACTCTATTTCGGTCACTGCTGACTTTACGTGTCAAGATACATTTGAAGCAAATTATCTTTTGGCATGTATTCATTTCTTTAAGTCAATGACAAAGATGTTTTATGGTCAAGATGAAAATCCAAAGAGCGGTACTCCACCGCCAATGGGATTCTTCTTCGGTCTAGGTGCATTTCAATTAGACAATCATCCGATAGCAATCACTAACTTTACATATGCTCTACCAAAAGATGTAGATTATATTAGAGCAACCAATACAAACACAGCGACCTCAGAATCTAAACTGCGGTTAGTCGGAGGACAAATTGAGCCAGGCGGAGCAAAACCACCGGCAGATTTTGCCAACACTGAAAATGACGCAATTACATATGTTCCAACTAAAATTACATTAACTCTCTCATGTGTACCCATTGTTAGCAGAAATGAAATTAGTAATAACTTTAGTCTTAAAGAATATGCCTCAGGAAAACTGTTGCGTGGATCTCAGCGTAACACAGGAGGCATGTGGTAATGGCAGTGAATAACGTATATCCAAAAACGAGTCCATATCATAGATCGGGGATTATTAATAAGAAATTCTTAGACGTAATGGAACCGTATACTGCGATTCCAAGAGACTCCAGTGATGCCGAGTTTACGATCACGCCTCAATATGAGTTTAGACCTGATCTATTAGCACAACATCTTTATAATGATCCTAAACTTTGGTGGGTATTTGCATCACGTAATCCTAACGCACTAGGTCCAGACCCTTACTTTAATATGGTTGCTGGATTACAAATCTATGTACCGAGACTAGACACGCTCCAGAGAGTATTAGGAATATAATGTCCGATGATCAAACAGTAAATGGTAGTAATGCGCAATCTAATGCTGATACAGGAAGCACCGATGCTCCGGGCAGAAGATTACACAATCCACTAGCCAATCTTGCATCATATACCTATCAACTGTCATTGTATATGATAACACCAGATGCATACGATGCATTTGTGCAAACTGGCAGAACTTCGATAGATGCCTTAGCTCAAGCTAGTGGCGAAAAAGGAAAGGGAAGCGGCGGAGCCTATTTAGTAGCACAGTCAGGTGGTATAAACAATAACACTTCGCAACGAATACCAGGATTTGAGTGGGATTACTACATTGACAAATTGCAAATAGATCAAGTAATCAACGCTAAAGCAACACAATCATCATCTAATGCATACAGAGTACAATTTGAGATTATCGAGCCGTACGGTTTCTCGTTTACCACAAAATTAAAACAAGCAAATGATGCGTTACAACAATACTTCAATGATAGCGGATATTCTCTTGGCTTATTATCGAACGGAAGTAGACAATTTTTTGTATTAGGGATTAAATTCTTGGGATATGATCAGTCCGGCAATATCGTCGATGGCGATGATACGTTTTCTGATGGTGATGGTCCCATCGATCCTGCGGCGTCTGGTACAAATCTCTTCGAAACATTCTATGATGTCCTTATCACCAGCATAAAATTCAAAATTGATGGACCTGCAACTAGATACACGTTATCCGGAGTATCTGCCGCACCTGGCTCGGTGTTCGGTACGAAAAGAGGTAGGCTTAAATCAACTAAGACAGTGTGTGGGAAAACGCTCGAAGACGCATTAACTGGTAAAAGGGGGTTACTCACTCAACTGAACAAAATACAAACTGCTCTTGTAGAGAAAGGCACCGCCACAATAGCAAATGAATTCAGAGTTGAATTTATAGGTGATGACGCAGATGCTTTAAAAAATGCAAGATTGATCAATCCACTAGACACAGACAAATCAAAATGGTGTCAACCTGAAATAGAAAATACATACCAAGCAAATGATGCTGAAGCCGCAAAAGCAGTACCTGATGATGCTCAAAGACGGGTAGTGTTTACTGAAGATACTCCCATGATAGAAGTCTTTGATCAACTCCTAAAAGATAGTTCTTACATGCGAGATGCATTGCTAGTAGTATACAGTAACAACCCTACACCTAATTTAGATACAGGAAAACAAGAAAGTTCCCCAGGTGGTGGTACACGTGTGGCATGGTATCATGTTACTCCAGAAATATCTAATGCTAAATGGGATCCAATAGTAGCTGATTGGGCATATGTAACTACTTACAAACTTGAAACATATCAGACTCCAGTTGTAATTTCTGCCACAACGAATCCAGGCATGGATTATTACGGTCCACACAAAAGATATGAATACTGGTGGACTGGACAGAACTCAGAAATTTTGTCATATGAACAATTACTAGATAATTTATTTTACAATGAAGTACTTGCTAAACCAGATATCGATAAAGACGGTCAGGGAACAGGCGGTGACGCACAAACATCACTTTCTACGCCAAATAGAACAGCGATGCCAACACTAAACAGTTTAGGAGGTGGCTTGGAAGCACAGAACAATTATATTACTAGTTTGTATTCTCCTGATTCATTTGCAGAAGCAAAAATTAAACTAATGGGCGACCCAGATTTTCTAGTTACGAATTCAAGAGGCGGACCCAATGCTGTATATCAAAGATTTTACGGTGACGATGGTTTTCGTATCAATGCTAACGGTGGCCAAGTCTTTATCGAAATCGACTTTAAGGAAGCAGTAGATTATAATAGCGAAACAGGAATTATGGATATTAATGACTCGATTGTGTTTTGGAAATACCCAGCCTGGGCCGCAGAAAAAATTAAAGGCGTAAGTTACACAGTAATTCAGGTAAAAAGTGTATTTGAAGGTGGCAAATTTACACAAGAATTAAAAGCCGTAATTAATACATTCACAGATGCGGCCACAAGTCCAGATGGCGATCCAAGAGCAGACATTGATGCCTTACCAAGATCCGGATCCGGAAATGATGCAAGAACAGATAACTTAGACATGGGAGTCTTGCCTGCTAATATCAATGAAGGCCAGTTTGGTCCCTTCAACAGCGGCCTAGGCGGATACGCCTTTCCGAACGATGATCAAGGTGGCACCTAATGGCTAAAGACGTATATAAGCCAAGAGGCAAGTTAAAGAAAAGTATGCCTGGTGCTGGCGTAGCCGCAACCATTGATGTACCTATAATATGTACTGTTATGAGTTCAGTCGATGCTACTCGTCAAGGACAGTTAGAAGTCTACCCTTCAGAAAACTTAGATAAAGGTGCATTCGACAACACTAATTGGATAACTGTAAGAAGACTTTCAGGATTTTTCGGAAATACTAAACCTCAAGGACCCGATGATGATTTCGGGGGATATGTAGGTAACCCAAGTGCATATGGACAATGGAACTCGCCACCTGATAAAGGCACAAAAGTTATATGTATTTTTGTTAACGGCGACCCTAACTACGGATTCTATATCGGCTCAGCCCCAGATCCAGAACTGTTATCTATGGTGCCGGCAATTGGTTCTTCTGAAAACGTTATTTTAAACGAAGGTGAAGCACAGTCATATGGCGGTGCCTTAAAACTTCCTACAACTAGCATTAACTCAAACAACAAAGCTATATCAGATACGGCAAGTTATTTAACTGAGCCAAAACCTATACATAGTTATACTGCCGCCATTATGCAACAGCAAGGAGTGCTTCGAGACACATATAGAGGCCCTATTAGTTCAAGTGCATCAAGAGAAGCGTCTAGTAGAGTAGGTTGGGGCGTAAGCACTCCTGGACGTCCTATCTACGATGGTGGATTGACTGACGAAGATATTGCTAGTAACTTAGATAAAGATCCACAAAATTATACTGTTACCTCAAGACGTGGTGGACACTCACTTGTCATGGATGATGGAGACATCATTGGTAGAGACCAATTAATTAGATTGCGGACAGCATTGGGTCATCAAATATTAATGAGTGATGATGGGCAGATGTTGTCTATCTTACATTCAAACGGACAAACATATATAGAGTTAGGTAAAGAAGGAACAGTAGATGTCTTTGCTACAAACTCTGTCAATATTCGTACACAAGGTGATCTTAATTTTCATGCTGACAATGATTTGAATTTACATGCAGGAAGAAATGTCAATATTAATGCTACTGAAAACATGTCAATGAATGCAGATAAGCAATTTACCCAGCGTGTTGGTGAAGACTATTCATTATACTCTTTGGCAAATATCAAAATAAAAGCAGATGCCGCAATAGCTGTAGCGTCTACTGGACAATTAGGATTGAAGACAGAAGCAGATGCATTTCTTGAAGGAGCAATCATACACTTAAACGATGGTGCCGCAAGTTTAACACCTGACATAATTGAACCAATAGAAATAGTAGCCCACCCAGACACATTATTTGATGACACTAAGGGCTGGGCGGCCGTTCTTGCAAAACTGAATAGTATTACGAGCAGGGCACCTGCTCACATGCCGTGGATGAACGCTAATCAGGGAGTTGATGTTACTGTAGATAGTAGCGCAGATGCGGCACTACCACAAGAAGCCTCGGCTGAAATGTCAAGTGCTAATGCTCTAGTTGCAGGTGCCGCAACGGTAGCCGGTGTAGCAGGGGCAACCACTGCAACTATTCCAGAAGTTGGTGCTATTAGCGGAGCATTAGACAAAAATACAACAACCACAATGCTAGGCGGAATAGCAACTTCTGCTACCTCAATTGCAAATGGGGCAGTATCGACAGGAACAGCACTGATAAAGAACGCCACCGGCGTAGTAACCGCGGCAGTAGGGTCATTTGCACAGACTCCGTCACAGTTATCAGCGGGCGGAGTTCTTAAACCTGGAGCAGATACTATGGTGAATGCATTAGTAGCAGGTGGCGCATCTGTCGCTAACGCCATGCCAAACAGTGCATTCTCTGGAAACAGTGGAACTAATTCATTAAATCAACTAATAGCAAACCCTGCAACACAAGCAAAGTCAGTGGTTACGAATTTACAAAAAGGTCAATCATTATTAACGACCGCAGGAGCAATAACAGGCAAAGAATCATCTGGTTCAATTTCTGGTGCAGTGGCTGGTACTGCTACTTCGTTAATCGGCCAACAATCAGGTGCTCTCACATCCACAGTATCAAGTACGCTGAGTGTTTTATCCAAAGCAACAAGTGATCCATCTGGATTACTAAATGCTGGAGACGGCACAAAAGCTGTCATAAATTCGATGGGACAAGGTGCTGTATCTGCGTTGACATCTAATCTGACAGGCGGTCTGGGTGGAATCACAAAAGCATTAGATACGATATCCGGTGCAAATATTCCAGGTATTGGGTCTGTATTAGATGCCGCTCGTGGCGCACAAGCATCATCCTTCAAGGCTATTACTGCTTCATTTAAACCAATGTTAGCAAATGTCCCCCAGAACTTAACAGAATTGGCTTCTGCCGCGGCCACCACAGTCGCAGAAGCATCAAGCGGAATGATTTCAGCAGATTTACCATCGCTACCATCGCTACCATCATCTACTGACATTGTAGATATAGCATCGACTAAATTGGGAATATAATAATGGCTTCCAACGACACAATTAATAATGCGGTAAACAATGTCAGTAGTTTGTCATCATCAGTGACAACATTAACACAGCAAGGAACCTTGCAAAATGCCGCGACTCTGGTACAGAGTGGCACCAATGCAACGACGGCGGCTGTATCAGCATCTGGTATTAGCAATTTACCTGGCGGACAAAAAATCGCTGAAAACGTAGTCAATAATGCAACAGGAGCAGTCAATGCACTTGCTGATGGTATCGGATCAGTAACAAGCACACTTGGCGGCTTAGCGGCATCAGCGTTTAGCGGAGGTGACCCAAGCAAAGCAATTAAAGATGGTCTATTAGGAGCCGCTGGCAGTGTAATAGGCGGCCTCACCAGCTCATTATCTGCTTCGTTAAGTCCAGGTGCATCAGCCGCACTTGCATCTGCGCTATCATCCTTGACTTCTGGTGGCGGATCAACTATAGTATTACCGACAGTCGCTATAAACACATTTAATAGAGCAGGACTGACTAGTCTCATTAGCAATGTGCTTGGTAATCCAAAGATACCTAGACCAAACTTATTGGGAGAAATTCCAGAGGGCGCAGTCAGTGCATTCGGACAGCTACTAGCCTTACGAGGAGCTCTCTCACAAAAAATTAAAAAACTTAATGACGCAGACAGAAAAATAGCGGAGAAACAAAGCAAATTCAATGAGTTGCGATCAACATTGCCTGCAGGATCGCTCGAAATAGAAAAAGCCAGAAACGAATACGAATCGGCAGCCAGAGCACCAGAATACAAAGCATTAATAGCATCTGTAAAAGAACTTAATGAGACTATAGGCTCGTCGATACCTACACCATCACCACGTCAAGAAAATGTTAATCCGTTCGCTGAAATAGAAGCGTTGATAGAAACTGTGGCCACGAATGAAGGAAATCAAATACTAGCAGATTCTGGTAACGCAGTCACAGGTAACCTCATAGTAACTCCTACTCAAACCGATCTATCTTTACCCTGGAATGCAATAGAAGATTCAGGCTTAAGAACATACGGAGAGATTGGTGTGGAGCCAATAAGTGATCAAGACGGTGGAGCTGATGTGTCTGAAAACACTATCGATGCGATAACTACCGGCCCCGGAATTAGACTAAAATGGACTACCTTGTCTTATTTGAATTTAAAATAAAAGGATATAAATAGTATTATGCCACAATACGTAGGATTCTCATCGATAAACTCGAACAAAGCCAGAACTGTCAATCAGGTACCAGGCCTTGACGGTCCGACGAATGGCATCACAAATCCTATCATATTCGGTAAAAAGTTTAGATTGGTCGATGAACAATTAGTGATCCAAGATTTAGTTAATGCACTTAATATTAGACAGGGTGAAAAAGTCGGCAAACCTAATTACGGTACTACTCTTTGGGACTTTATTTTTGAACCTAACACAACTGATGTGGTTAATGCGGTACAGAATGAAGTTAGACGAGTTGCAAATTTAGACCCAAGATTAGCTCTCAACACGATCAGAGCATTTCCACGAGAGAATGGCATTTTAGTTGAAGTTCAACTCTCAATTAATCCTTTTAACAACGCAGGCGATCTGGCATTATTCTTCGATTCACAATCTAATACTGCCGCTCTAGCTTAAAAATAGTCGGTTTTCCAGAAAGATAAATATAATAAACAGGAAACTACTATGGCAACAAGTTCAAGGCAATCGAGTCTATTCGGGGTAAATGATTGGAAAGCAATCTACGAAACCTTCCGAGAAGCTGACTTCCGAAGTTATGATTACGAGACTCTTCGTAAGAGCATGATTGATTACCTGCGACTTTATTATCCTGAAACATACAATGATTATATCGAAAGTTCAGAGTTTATCGCTCTACTCGATGTCATGGCGTTTATGGGACAAGGTCTTGCATTCAGAAACGATCTCAACACCAGAGAGAACTTTCTTGATACTGCTGAACGCCGAGATTCAGTTGTTAAACTCGCAGACTTGGTAAGTTATACTCCTAAAAGAAATTCATGTGGCTCAGGATATTTAAAAATATCGACTATCAGAACAACAGAAAACATTACTGACGCCAACGGCATTAATTTAAGCAACGTTCCAGTTAATTGGAATGATCCATCTAACGCTAATTGGTTAGAGCAGATGAACACTATCTTTAATGCTACGATGGTAGATACCCAGCGCATCGGAAAACCAGGCAACACGGCTGAGATTCTTGGTGTTACCACAAGCGAATATGGCATCCGCATTCCTAACAACACACTGCCTATTGTCCCGTTTACCTCTCAGGTTGACGGCCAAGCAATGAACTTTGAATTAGTAAGCGGAACTACACTAGACAAAACATATGTGTATGAAATCCCGCCTGCTCCTACTGGTAAAATTAACATGTTGTATAGAAATGATAAGTTAGGCTTCGGATCACCGAATACTGGCTTCATGTTCTACTTTAAGCAAGGTAGTTTGAAGAACTCTGCCTTTACTTTTCAGCAACAAATTTCAAACCAATCAATAAACATTGATATTAACGGTGTCAATCAAACTGACACGTGGTTGTATCAAATTAACGCAGACAATACTTTTGGTACTTGGAAACAAGTAGAAAATGTATATTCTGATGCATATTTACAAACAGAGTCAAGTGATAAGAAAATCTTTTCAGTTGGATCACGTGCGAATGATGAAGTAACATATGTCTTTGGTGACGGAGTGTTCTCGGAGATGCCCGTAGGCAACTTCAGAGCGTATGTCCGCTCAAGTAACGCACTAGCATATACAATTGATCCTTCTGAAATGAATGGTATTGCAGTAACGATAACCTACGTAGGTAGAACAGGCAGAAACGAAACATTATCAATGAACTTTACGTTACCACTGCCAGTGACCAATGCACAACCTAGAGAATCATTAACTGCAATCAAACAACGAGCACCTACTAGGTACTATACGCAAAATCGTATGGTTAACGGAGAAGACTACACTAACTTCCCGTATACTCTTTATAACTCCATCATTAAATCAAAAGCAGTCAATAGAAGTTCTATCGGTGTTTCTAAAAACTTGGATTTACTTGACCCCACTGGCAAGTACTCAAGCACAAACTCTTTCGGAGACGATGGGGCTTTATACCAGACTGACACAGACGGCTTTTTAACATTGCAAGTAGACAATACATCTGATATTATACGTTTCTTCACTGAGGATCTTGCATCTGTATTAGCATTAAACAGATCAAATCAATATTACATACAAAATTATACACGCTATGCATATCCAGGCACTAGTGGCGGAACAACAATGTTTTGGAAAACTAGTTCAGTAGATGCTTCAAGTGAATCGGGTTATTTCTACACGTTAACAGGAACTATTGAAAATCCTACCCCTCTTGGTACATTTACTACGACTAACGCAAAGTACATGACAAGTGGCGCCATTATAAAACTTAATGCTTCGGCTGGCTACTATTTTGACAGTAACAATAGACTAGTTGCAGGCATCCCATTAAATGGTCAAAAGAATTACATCTGGTCAACAATATTAAATGTGGTTGGTGATGGTAATAACAACGGTAATGGCACGTTTGCAAATGGCACTGGACCAGTGACAGTTAATGGCTTTATCCCTGACAATGTAACAGTATCAGACGTTATTCCGGTGTTTGATAATTCATTATCAGCAACTGTTATACAAGAAGCGATTCTCAAAATTGAATTGCAACAAAATTTTACACTAGTTTTTGATAATTCATTGTTAATCAATCAAGAACGTTGGTCGATAGGCGCGGCGGGCGCAACTAACTACTTTGTTAAGTTTACAAGCTTAGGTAATAATCGGTACACGGTAACTTATAGATCGCTTACATATTACTTTGGTAGTGTAGCAGACACTCGTTTCACCTTTAGTCAGAACGAATTAGTGTATGATCCGTTCACAGGTAAAATCATACAAGATTTCATTAACATATTAGGTATTAACCCAAAGTTTGGCGCAAGCACCGCATTAGGTGCAGACACTAAAGTTAATATTCTAGGTCAGACAGTGGAATCAGATGGATACGTCAACGATTTCCAAGTCGAAGTTGCGGCCACTGATGTTAATAACGGACAACTGATTCTTAATCCAGATTTCTTTAGTGACATCACTGGATATGTCAACAACGGAGCAAACACTGGAGTCTATGTATTCTTTAATACAGTAACTGATCCAGTTAACTTAACTCGTCAGTTAATTGTTCCTAATACAGATGTTGTATATGCATACGGAACTAAAAATCAAATTGAAATTGTAAAATATGAATTCCCAGTAGGGCAATTGTTCTATGCATACACAGATGGATTATTCTTCAGGACTGTACAAGATGCAACGGTAACAACGCCCTTCTATCTTGTAACTGCACAGACTACTTACTCTACCAAATCAGGGCGGCAGGGACTAGACTATCAATATAGACACAATGCCAACAATACTACGCGCATTGACCCAGCAACAACGAACATTATTGATTTATATCTGGTAACGCAAGCATATTACACAGCATATCAAAATTGGATCAGAGACACAACCGATACTGTAGTAAAGCCAGAAATGCCAACCTTGAATGAATTGCAGATAGCATATCCATTGATTCAAGATTACAAAATGTTGTCGGATTCAGTTATATTAAATAGTGTAACATTCAAGCCATTATTTGGTATTAATGCAGACCCAGCATTGCAAGCGACGATCAAAGTGATCAAATCAAGGACAACAAATGCATCTGATAGTGAAATTAGAAGTTCGGTGTTAGCTACAATGGACACGTACTTTAGTATTAATAATTGGACCTTCGGCGATACTTTCTTTTTCTCTGAGTTGAGTGCGTATGTACACGAAATGATAGGAGGACTGGTAAGTTCTGTCGTACTTGTTTCAAATGACCCAGAAAAATTGTTTGGTGATTTATATGAAATTAAATCCAGACCGTATGAAATATTCGTAAACGCGGCCAGTGCAAGTAATATTGTAATTGTGTCAGCATTAACTCCTGCAACATTGCAGTCTTAAAGGTTTTAATTATATAACATGTCAAGAATAAGAACAGTAGATTTTTTACCAGAGATATTCAAAACTTCCACGAATACACAGTTCTTGGGAGCAACACTTGACCAACTAGTTAATCCTCCAAAGACAGAAAGATTGCAAGGTTATGTGGGAAGCGAGTTTGGTTATGGTGTCAACGCAAAAGATTACTATGTAACTGAGCCAAACAAAACGAGAACCGATTACCAGTTGTCTCCCGGTGTCGCATTCTTAAACAACAATCAAGCATCTGCAAAAGACTTTCTAAGTTACCCAGAGTTGATTGATGCGATTAAACTTAAGGGCGGAGTCACGCTTAACAATAGTCGATTGTTCGAAAGCCAATTCTATTCTTGGGATTCTTTCACGGCATTAGATAAACTAATTAATTTTAACCAGTACTACTGGATACCTGCAGGACCACCAGTGGTCACAGTTGCGTCTGCTATTGTCTTCTCAGAAACAGACTATAAAGTCACTGATACGGCAAGTGCTTACAATGTAAAATTGTTAGGCGCATCTTCAGGGACACTTAATCCAACTGTTACCTTACTTCGTGGCGGTACATATCGTTTCGCAGTTGATCAAGAAACTCAATTTTGGATTCAGGGCGTACCTGGAACTACAGGGTTATCAGGTGCACAGGATACTAGACAAGTTCTAGGTGTTAACAACAACGGTGCTACAGATGGTTATGTTTCATTTACAGTTCCCGCCAGAAATGCACAAGATCAATTTTTGTTTCCAGGCAACAACTTAGTTGGCGTAGTAAGCACTGCATTATTTGCTGACGTTAACGGCAAGACTCTTAGCGAACTAGGAAGCATAGATGGCGTAACGTCACTTGAAAATCTATCTGTGATGTTCTATGATACAGGAGAGGAAAATGAAGTAGGTTTCGTATCATCATTCTTTGATGAGAGCGGAGCAAACTATGATGTTAATTTAACATCTCCTGATTTGGTTCCTGCAGTTACATTGGAAATCACAGAAACAGTCGCTGGTGGAACAAATAAACTAATTACATCAGGTGTTACTACTGATCTGGTTCCCAATCAAACAATTACGTTTTCATCATCAGCGGGCGCACCGTTGCTAGGTGGACTATCCCTCGACACAATTTACTATGTAAAATCTATCGTTAGTGCAACAGAATTTACAGTCTCGTTAACACTTAATGGACCCGCACAAACTCTTACTGCTAACACAGGAACGATGATTGGAAACGTTAATGAAGGCTTGTTTGATGAAGGCTTCTATACTAACGTTAGTGAAAACTACTATACAATTACGTATGTTGGTGATTCATCTGATCCAACAATTCGTTTAATCCCAGCTGGAGTAATCCCATCTGACGAAAAGATTACGGTAAGCTTCGGAACTGCATACATCGGTTTAGATTTTTACAGAAGTCTTGTTGGTATTTTGTTGCGTGTTCCTTATCTGTCGGCTTTACTAGACACTTTGTACTATCAAGACGGCACGTTTGCAAACAAAGTTGGTATGATAAAATTAATTGATAGTAACCTGACGAACACATTAGATGTTACTACTGATATAATAGGACAAAAAACATTTACATCAACCAATGGTGTAGTATTTACCAATGGATTAAAAATACAATTTGATGGTGATGTTAGCCCAACAAGTTACCTCACTGGTGAATATTATGTAGCCGGCGTAGGTGAAGCAATTGAACTTGTATCTACCACAGACCTAACAGTACCAGAAGACTTTACTGGAACAAACTACATACCTTATGATAGTTTGAATTATTCAATCGGCAACTTTGACACAGAGTTGTTTATTCCAGTAACTCCAGATTATATCACGATAGCCAGAGATGCAATTAATAGAAATGCATGGTCACGCTCTAACAGATGGTTCCATGTTGATGTTATAAATGCTACTGCTACGTATAATAACGACCCTACAATTATTACAACATATGCTACGGGTGCCGCAAAAGCAAAAAGACCGATTGTTGAATTCTATCCAAATTTAAAACTATTCGATTCAGGGTCGGAAGCAAAAGCACCAGTTGACTTCGTAGACACAAGAACCACCAACGCCTTTGATAAAGTAGCCAATCAAGCACAATATTATCCTGACATAGAATCATATACATTATACACTGCGACCATTGCGGCAAGCTCCGGCGCAACCTCCACTACTATTACCATTGCAACCACGGACATTACTTCGCCGTTACAAGTTGGGCAATACATTACTGATTCAACAAACTTGTTGCCGATTAATACTACGATTACGACAAGTGTAGTCAGTGGAGATAATACAATTCTGACTGTCGGTTGGTCTTCACCATCTACTTTCGCAAGCACTACTGTAGCATCTATTGTTGGTAGCGGCACAACAGTTAACAACTATGCGTTGTTCAGTGGAGCGAGAATCGTCTTCGCATCAGACACCAATTTACAAGTTAAAAACAAAATATGGGTCGTGGGCTTTTCAGTGATCTCGTTTGGATCACCAGCTGTTATTACATTAACAGAATCAGAAGACTCTCCTATTAATGCAGACAATCAAACTGTAGCCCTCAGAGGATTCAACTATCAAGGTTCTACATTCTGGTTTGACGGTCTATCATGGCAAGAAGCACAGCAAAAATCAACTGTTAACCAGGCTCCTCTTTTCGACATCTATGATAAGGATGGAATCTCGTTTGGCGATGCAACAATTTATCAAGGAACTTCGTTTTTGGGTAACAAATTGTTTGCATATGGTGTTGGTGTTGGCACTAATGACCCAATATTAGGATTCCCAGTTCGTTATTCTGATATTAGTAACGCAGGCGATATTAGCTTTGATATATCATTGAATGTTGACATCTTTTCTTATGTGACTGGAACGACACCTGTCACGGCAAAAGTCAATACGGGTTATGTATATAATTACTCTGATCGTACAACGAAAACACGTGAATTGGGCTGGCAAACTGCCATTGCCCCCTCAGTTCAGTATCAAATATTTGAACTAGAATATAATACAGGGTCCACAGCCTCTTTCACGTGTGACGTTCAAGTATTAGCAGATGATGTTACTATTACTGAGAAGTGGCCATCTGCCCAAGTATATATTAATAACGTATACCAGTTACCTAGTGCATACACAATAACATCAACTGCAACTGAAACTACAGTGACATTAAACACAGCTCCGACAACAGATACCCCTATACAAATCTTGTTGTTGAGCAACCAAACATCGGAAACTGCTTATTATAGCATACCTATAAATTTAAGCAACAACCCATTCAATGCTGATTTAGAGATAGCAGACCTTGGTGACATTAGATCACAATATCAAGACATATTCGTTAATGCTCCAGGCACAGCAGGAGCAGTCTTTGGCTCAAACAATTACAGAGATTTAGGTAATCTAGCTCCATATGGCACTAAAATTATTCAAAACTCTGCGGCGGTGGTATTGCCAAGTGTGTTCCTGCGCAGATCAAATCATAATTTGTTCGATGCATTACAATTTAATGCACATCAGTATGTTCAGTACAAACAACAATTGGTTAAAACAGTCAATGACATCGATTGGGACCAACGATTTGATCCAGGTTATATATTAGACACGGCATTAGAAAAACTTACTTCAGCAAAATCTGAAACTGGTTCGTTTTTCTGGAGTGATATGCTTCCGTCGCAAGCACCACATAAGTCAAACATCTATACATTCGCCAATGCATTGCAAGAGTCTATCTATCCATTGTCGCAAACATATGACTTCACTAAAGCAAACTATAACGGAGTTTTAGTTTATCTTATAAGAACAGTATCGGGCGTAACCAAGACAACTCAATTAGTGCGAAATGTAGACTATACAGTTTCAACATCTGCACCTTCATTGACAGTTACAGAAGACTTAATTGCTGGTGACAAGATCACGATCAATGAGTACACACAAACATATGGATCGTTTGTACCCAATACGCCTAGTAAGTTAGGCATGTATCCTAAATGGAAACCTGAAGTTGTATTAGATTCTAACTATCAAACACCTACTTACATGTTAAGAGGACATGATGGTTCTTATACCTCATTGTATTCTTTAGACTACACACCTGCAGTAGGTCTGACTGACTTCAGAGATCAAGCACTGTTGGAATTTGAAACTAGAATATACAACAACATTAAATTAAGCACTGTCGTTCCTATACAAGCATACGAAGTGTTACCGGGCTTTTTCAGAGCATCAACATACTCTACCGAAGACTATTTAAAAATTTACAGTTCGCAGTTTTTAAACTGGGCTGGTCAAAATAGAATTGATTACAAAACTCAAACAGGCTATACAAAAACAAACCAGTTTAGTTTTAACTATTCAGAACAAGGGAACAGACTAACAGAAACCCCAATTACTCAAGGTTATTGGAGAGGTGTCTATGAATACTTCTACGGCACATCACAGCCAAATACGGCCCCTTGGGAGATGTTAGGCTTCTCCGAAATACCATCATGGTGGACTGCACAGTATGGTCCCGCACCTTACACCAATCAAAACGGTATTATGTGGACAGACATCGAAGCTGGTCTCATCTATAACGGTAGTACTGCACTATCAGTAACCGTACCTGAATTGAAACGCACCGGTTTATCTAAAATCTTACCAGTTGATGAGCATGGAACATTGCTGTCACCGTTTGATGCGCTGTTGGGAAATTACGATACTAACACATTCCAGAAAAATTGGAAAGTCGGCGATGACGCACCAGCAGAATTTTCATACAGAAGAAGTGCATCTTATCCTTTTGATTTGATGCGAATATTTGCATTAACCAAACCAGCAGACTTCTTTAACTTGGGCGCAGACCTAGATAATTACAAGTATAGCACAGAATTCAATCAATATCTAGCAAATGATAGAAGTCATTTAGATATTAGTGCGATATCAATCTATGGCGACGGTACAGCAAAAACGAGTTACATCAACTGGATTGTGGATTTTGAAAAACAACAAGGTACTGATGCAACCACCGAGATCACTAGTCAGTTAAGAAACGTAGATGTTCGTCTAATTTATAGACTAGCAGGCTTCAGTGACAAAACATTATTAAAATTCTTTGTCGAGAAAGCAACACCAAATTCTGACAATGCATCATTACTTTTACCCGACGAAAGTTACAATGTTCTATTGCATGACAACCAACCTAGTGGGGACTTGAAATATTCAAGTGTTGTGATTCAATTAGTATCCAATGGATGGAAAGTATTCGGTAACTCGCAAAGTCAAGCATACTTTACAATAGATCAACCTATAACAATCAGCAATAATAGAACGATTGCAGTTGATAATGCTTCGGTAAAAGTGGCAAATGCATATACACAAACCGAAACAAAAGAAAAACTTATTCCATATGGAACACAGTTCTATACTATACAAGAACTCGCACAATTTCTTGCAAGTTACGGTAATTGGTTAACTCGCAAAGGTATGGTATTTGACTCTATCGATAATGGAGTAGAAATCAACTGGGATATAATGATCAAAGAATATCTCTACTGGACGCAATTTAATTGGGAAAATGGATCGTTGATCACAGTGAACCCATCAGCACAATCTTTAAAAATTGAAAAAGATAGTGAGATTGTTCAGCCATTAACTATTGAACAAAGCAACTTCTTATTGAATCAAAATGCATATCCCATTGCAATCAAAGACTTGGCGATTGAAAGATTAGATACTAAATTCGAAGTTAAAACTTTGAACTCTGGTGATACAATGTCATACGGACAGTTTAATCTAAGCAACATGGAACACGGCATCGTATTCGACAACACAACTGTATTCAATGATGTACTTTACAACTTAATTACTGGTCTGCGACAGTCTCGCATTTACCTTCGAGGAAGCAAGACCGCTGAATGGAACGGTACAGTGTTCGCATCAGGCTTCATTCTCAACCAAGACAATGTTGTTGAATGGGTACCAGCTATGAAATATGCTAAGGGCACAATCGTAACTTACAAAGCCAAATATTGGACAGCGATCAAAACAATAGAACCATCGGCAGTATTTGCAGAACTTGATTGGGTTGAAACAGATTACGATCAGATACAAAAAGGCTTATTACCTAACTCATCAACTCGTTCTTACGAAAGTACGTTGTACTATGACAGTACTAAAGCAAATTTAGAATCAGATGCAGACCAATTGTCTTTCTCTCTAATTGGATTTAGACCAAGAGATTATCTGGCTACAATTAATCTTACTGACATTACACAAGTCAATGTCTATAAAAACTTAATTAAAACAAAGGGTACGCCAAATTCAATCTCTGCCTTTAAGGGTGCTAAATTAGCAACAGGCGGAATTGATTATGATGTTTTCGAAAACTGGGGAATCCTGTCAGGTGAATTCGGTGGCACATTAAATAATAACTTTGCTGATTTCAAATTGAATGAAACAAAACTAACAGGTAATCCTTCTATCGTATCACTGACAACTGGTACACCGACTATTGGCTCTCAACAAGAAGTGCCTCTTGGAAACTTGTTTAATTATTCAAGACCTATTACATCGCCGCAAATCTTATCGACGCTTGGAGTAGAATCTCCTCTTAGTTTATATCCTACAGCCGGGTTTGTCAACTACAATGATGTTAAAATGGCATCATACTACTATGCAAATTTACCAACTGCAAGAAATGCAGAAGCTATTCCAGTACCAATCAATGATTTTTATGTAAGAGATTTTGTTTGGTTAGCAAACTTCAAAGAAAACTGGAGAGTTTATGCATGGAAGCCAGTGGGCAGAGTAACAGCAGTGACACCCAACACAGATAATACAACTACAATTACATTTGCTAATCCTCACGGTTTGTCAAAATTAGATCCAGTGTCATTCATTAACGTATCATCTACGGTCAATGGATATCATATCATAACACGTGTTAATACTCTAACTGAAGTAACAATCAATCTAACACTAGCAGAGCAACCACAGAACTTAGCTGGCAACGGAATCGGCTTGACATTTGTTGATCAAAGAGTAGCTAAACCTGCTGATATCAACACAATGGATTTAAACGAAGCAGAGTTTACGCAAAACACTGTTTGGGTAGACGAAGCAACAGATGGTCAGTGGGGCGTTTATCGAAAGTCTATTAATTATGATTTAACAAAGAATTTAAATCGTGCTGATGGACAAACATTTGGTAGTGCAGTAGCATATACAGCTAGAATGGGTTATTTAATAGGTGATTCGACAGCAGGCAAGGTCTATCGTTATGGATACAACACTGCTACTAAAGAATTTGATTTAGATGCAGGTAGCACACTAACAGGTAGTCTGTCATTCGGTAGTAAAATTGAATATTCAGGTAATCTATTTGTTATTACTGAACCAGACAACGGTACATCAGGCTTAGCGCAATCAAAAGTTAGAATCTACACATTAAATGATACAGTTTTAAGCGATGACATTACATTGCTACAAACAATTACATTCGCTGGTAACTATGCTGATAGCATTGCCCTAAGTGATGATAAAGAATGGCTCTATATTGGTGACACAACGACCAGTGGTAGAATTCGTGCATATCGTAGACAACACATACCATTACTTGCTGGATTCTTTGAAACAACTGAAACATATGAAATTACAAGCGTGGGCACAACAGATTGGAAAGCAATCGGTGCATTAGACAACAAAGTCGGTATTGTTTTTGTTGCAACTGGCGTTGGTTCCGGTACAGGAACAGCAAATCAAATAACATATCAGGCTTTACCCACTACGATAGAAGGCTCAACTGCACCTGTCAGTGCTATTACAGGCGACAACTTTGGTTATGCCATATCAACTGACAACAACGGAGATACAATTTCTGTTAGTGCTCCTAACAAAGCATCACCGACTGCAAAATCAAATTGGGGTAGCAACTATATCTATTCACGTTTGGTTCAAAACATTGAAACACAATACAATGCTCAGCCAGCACAACCGTATAATTTTAATCAGGCGTGGACCACATTGCATGTCGCTAGAACAGCAAACGATGTAACCAGCAACGTAATCACCTTTGTAGGCACTGCGATAACGGCAGACTTTACAAATAGACCTGTCGTGTTCAATGTAGGTGGAACTTATGGTGATTCGGGTATATCCCCTAATCAAGTATACTACATGCAATATATTTCAGCACAATCGTTCTCACTTAAAACAACCAGATCAACTATTGATGTGATCACACTTGTCGATGACGCTACCGCTGATTTTATACTATATGATCAAGCAGATTCGTTACACGTTTCAGTCAATGGCACATTTGTCGATGACAACAATTATGCATCTATCGGAACAATCTTTAGATACTTCGGATCACTTATAGCAGGTGATATTGTTACTGTTGGTAGCAATGTGTTCACTTGGGTTCAAACAATGAACTCTTCACTCGACGAAAGAGTAGGCACACAGTTTGGCTATGATAATGCCATGACATCGTTCGGAAGCGAAATATTAGTAGGAGCACCTGGAGAAATTCGAATTGCAGGTGAAGTACAGACTGATGGATCAGTCTACAGATATACAAATGGCGGTGGCAAGTATGGCACAGTAATCGGCACTGGTGATTGCACTCTAACCGCTGACAGAAAATTATTAATCAACGGTTATCTTGTCCAACTAGTGAGTGGTTCAACTGCAACAGAAATTGCAAGCCTTATTAACGAGTACTCTATAACAAACGTAGTCGCATCTGCAACGGTAGATAACAAACTTGTCATCTCGGTTACTAATACTAATTTAGCATTGATTAACGAAAAACTTCTGTTACAGGCGCCAAACACGGATACATTCGGTGAATTAGGCATCCCTGTTTACACAAACACTCAAGTTATTACTGCCCCTCACAATGAGAGCAGAACATTATTTGGTAATACAATTGAGTTTAATGAAAGTGACTCAGTTGTTATTTCAGCTCCAGCATCAACTCGCTATTTAGGAACGACATTCGACTTTATAGATGACTCGAATTTAGACAATGATACATTATTTGATAACAACGCAACACGCTTTGTCGATACGTGGGACAACGCTGGTGCAGTATACATGTATGATTATCTTGCTAACTACAATGGCTCAGTCGCTAATTCTGGTAAATTTGTCTATGCACAAAACATAAACAACACAGATCAAAACTATGGCTTCCAACCATTATACGGCACATCATTAGATTTTTCTGACAACAAAGTTGTTATCGGTACACCAAACTTAAGTTACGGAGATTTAGAAGGTCAAATCACAGTATATGAAAATGCAAGCGGCCTTAAGGATTGGGCATTGCATAGACAATCATCAGCGGTGGTTGATATTAATAAAATACAAAACGCACAAATTTATAGTGCAGAAACAAATGACACGTTAATCAATTTAGATTACATCGATCCTATGCAAGGTAAATTGCTAGGAGCAGTCAGAGAAAACTTAGACTTTGTTAACAACGTCGATCCAGCATACTACAATGCAGAACTTGGTGGCGTTAATGCAGGACTTATTTGGGGGATTCGACAAGTAGGAAATCTTTGGTTTGATACAACTAATGTGAGATGGTTAAACTATCACCAAAATGATGTAGAGTACAATGCTAGACATTGGGGAAGAGTCTTCCCTGGTTCGCGAGTTTCTGTTTGCACGTGGGTTAGAAGTAATGTTTCTCCTGACAGATACACAGGTCCTGGAACACCTAGGAGTCTAACACAATATAGTGTTGAAGCATCATTGAATGCATCAAACACCGTTATCCCTACTTACTATTTCTGGGTCCTCAATACTGACACAGTAATGTCGGCCGAAGGCAAAACGCTCAGTGATACTACATTAGAAAACTATATTAGAAATCCAAGACTGTCTGGTATCGCATACTTTGTTCCACTATTGCAGAACACATTTGCTCTATATAACACAGGCGAATATGTTAATAATACTGACAGTGTTTTCCATATAGGCTTTGCAACAGGAAACAACGATGATCCTTCTCATCAAGAATTTAATTTAATTAGAGCAAACTTCTCTGATGACTTCTTACCAGGTCTACCAAAGTTTGGCGTACAAACACCTTCAAACAGCCCACGTGGACTATATGATCGTTTATTAGATTCGCTGTCAGGGGTGGATGAAATTGGAGAAGTAGTACCGAATCCATATTTACCGAAAGCAGTTCAGTCAGGTGTATTGTCTCGACCAAGACAGAGTTTCTTCTTTAGTAGATTCCTAGGCTTAGAAAATTACTTAAATTATGCAAACACAGTACTTGCACAATTTCCAATAGCTGAAACACGACAAGACGCGACATACCTGTCCAAGACAGGTACATATTATGACACGACAACTTACTGGGAATATGTTAACTGGTGGCTGCCTACTACCAACCCAGTTGGACAGTACAATAATAACACTAAGTCAACAGCATCAGTAGCAATCTATGCAGACTTGGCCGCACTTGTGGTTGATGCAGGTACTATTGTGACTGTTGAAACAAACGGAAATGGCAAGTGGGAAGTATATCGGTTTGATGGTAATGGTGTGTGGACTCGCATCGGGTTAGAAAATGGCACGATTAAATTCAAAATATATTTATGGGATTACGCCGCAGGCAAAACAGGCTTCGGAGAGAATTTCTTTGATACAGACACATATGATGATTATCCGAGTGAAGAAACACGTTGGATTATTCGTGCGTTGAACGAACAAATTTATATTGATGAACTTGTATCATTTAGAAACAAGTCGTTGATTATTTTGTTTGAATACATTCAAAGTGAAACAGATGAATCACAGAATTACTTACCTTGGTTGACCAAAACATCTCTGGTTGATGTATCACATGTGATCAGAGACTTAGAACCAATTCAAAACTATCAAGGTGATAACCAAGACTTCTTAGCAGGTTATATTAACGAAGCAAAACCTTATCACGTAGTTATTAAAGACTTCTTGTTTAAGTACACAGGGTTAGATACCTGGCAAGGCAATGTTACTGATTTTGATCTACCTGCCGAATATCAGACTAGTTCATTGTCGTATGTTTCTCCTCAATTAGTTTATCAAAATGCAAATTCGAACGCACAGTTTTTACCAATTGATCCGATTTGGTCTAGTCCTCAATATACTAGCTGGTATAATAATTACGGCGTGTCAATCACGGGTATTCCAGATTACCAACTAACTGTATTGGGAGAATACATGACACTTGGTTCAACATTCTTGTTTGTTGACAACGCACAGGGCTTCCCGATTAACGGAATAATTCAAATTGGTACAGAAATTATCGGTTACTCGTCTGTTGATCGTGCATTAAATTTACTGAGTGGACTACAACGCGGCATTAACGGAACTACAGCAGTTGCACACATACCAGGCGCAAAAGTTTTCATGGATCTTCCTGCAGTAATAGTTTTAGATGGTGGCAAGAATTATATCGAACCTCCAGAAATTACAGCATACATAGATACAACAAACTACCCAGAACCTAGGGTATTAGCACAACTCGAAGCAGTGATGAGCGTTGGTTCAGTGATCAGCGTGAACGTTATAAACCCTGGCGAAGGGTACGCTGTTTTACCAGAAATCAGAATTGCTCCCGCAGACCAGTTGTTTTTTGCAAACGCAGATATCAACTCTACATTACATACGATTAAACTGTTTGCTCCTAATATAATGACAGGTGATTTAATACAATACAAAGATGCAATCGCTGGCGCGGCAGTTGGCAAGCTAGTAAACGACCAATGGTATTATATCAATGTACTTGAAACAAACCCGACTACGATTGTTGCATTGTACACAAATTACAATGATGCAGTAACAGAAACAAGCAGAGTTAAACTTGTCGCTGGTACAGTCGATGGGGACTTCGCATTGAATATAGGCGCGAAAGCATCAGCAATTACCAGTTCATCACCGGTGAGACAAAATCAACTCGCGATGCGATTCGATAGAACTACTTACAAAAGTCAAATCACCGATTGGGAAACAAATGTATATTACGGATCATTCTTCGCAGGAGGCTACTTTAATAGCGAGAATGTATCGTCTTCTTCTATATCATTGCAAGCATCGCAACCTCCAATTACTTCGATTGCGGCCTCGGCTGAAGGCGCAATATTTGAAATAGCAGATATTAGTAATAACCAAGACATATTGTACACTACCTTTGCCCGTAGAGTTACAAACACCACCGCAACCGGAAACAAGATTACATTGAATCCATATGATGAGGGTACAGGTGCAGTAAACTCATCTGGTTCAACAATTGGCTTCACTGTCGGTATGCCGATTAAGTTCTCTGGTGCTACTATAGGTAATATTATAGCAGGTACAGTCTACTATGTCAAGTCTGTTGATAGCATAACTGAGTTTACAATCAGCGCCACTAATGGTGGAACAACATTTGTAGTAACCGATGCAACGGCACCGTTATCTGGTATAGATGCATTTGCAGGTGAAGTAACAGACACGGCCGTTTTGACATTAAACTATCCAGGTATGTTAATAGTCACAGCTACAGCATCGACATCAAATAAAATCACAATCCCACAAAGTATTATAGGTACAGGTGGTACTGATGGCTTCTATCCAGGCATTCCATTATTCTTTACCGGAACGACTTTCGGTGGCATTTTAGAAGATGATGTTTACTATGTAACTACAGTGGTTGATAATGAAACTATCACTCTCGGTGCATCAGCGACATCAGTTAGTACTACTGTTTTAGGAACAACTACATCCACGAATGTAGTCACGGTGTCTAGTACAACAGGCTTCGCAGTTAACGATGCAGTTATCTTTAACAACATGCGTAATTTATCTACGAATTTAGTGGCATTATCGTATGGCGGAATTGTATCGGGTACTTTATACTACGTCAATGAAGTTGTGTCAGATACTGAATTAAAAATAGCAACACAGATAAATGCTGGCGTATTAGCATTATCTGATGCATTTCTTATTGACGCGGGATCATTCACGATTGGTAACACATACCAAATTGTCACTGTAGGAACAACGATCTTCACAGACATAGGCGCAATCAATAATACTGTAGGTACAGTGTTCATTGCAACCGGAGTGGGCGCAGGCACTGGCGTAGCAACTTCTACTACTGCTTTACTAGGAAATCAAAAAGATACGTTGGACCTAACAACAGCAACCGGCGCAATGACAATGAATGTGTCATTGCCAATAGCACCTGGACAAGTTACTGGTCAGCAGTTTACACTTTATAATACCTCTTCGTTCTATTCTGATATTACGACTGGTGTATTATCAAACACAATCGATAGAGCGTGTTATGCTACTCTCGAGGGTGATGTTGGGGAAGGTACAAACGATAGAATTGCATTAAGCAGTGTAGATAAAGGAACAGTTAATTTTTACGTTGGTATGCCATTAGAATTCAATACTGTCCCAGTTGGTTCAGGACTAGCAACTGGGACAACTTACTATGTTAGAGATTTTTCAGACTCAGATGATAAAACTACCTACATCTCAGTCTCATGCTCAAACACATCGTCATCAACAAATGAAATCACTTGTTTAGATACTTCATCGTTGTGGGTAAATATGCCGATCATATTCTCTGGCATTGGTTTAGGAAACATTATCATTGGCGATCAGTATTACATCAAAACAATAGTAAACGCAACACGCTTTACTATTGCAACAACACCAGCTGACAGTGCTTATGTCTTACTAACAGATAATGGTGCGATGACAGGTACTGGTAGTCCTTGGATACGATTAAACGACATCTCTGATGCAATCATACCGATTAGCGCAAACACAACCACGGTGTTTAGTTTAACACAAACTCCAACTACAAGTGCTATAGTTGATATGGCTTTCAAGTTGGGTGGGTACAGAGCAATACTAAGCAATGCTGGCGTAGGCTATGCAATTACTAACAAGATCACAATATCAGGTGCAGAAATAGGCGGAACAGCTCCTGAGAATGATGCTACGTTAGAAGTCAACACTATTAGTTCAACTGGTGCAATTACAAGTCTAATTGTTTCAGGAGATCCAGCAGATAAAGTTACTCAGTATTTCTTAAAGATCACTACTGCGAACCAACTTGAAGTTTACTCAGATGCAAGAATGACTGTTCCAGTTAGTGGTATTGGATTTGACTTTGTAGGATTTACATCCACTGATGTAGTAGAAACATTTGAACCATCAAACAAGATCGAACTGACAGACATTTCTGGATTTGCAGTCAATGATGAAATAGTATTCATGGGAACTATCCCAGTGGACGGTGGCGGTAACCCATATTTCGCCTCTACTACAACGACTTCATATTATATTAAAACAATAGATACGGCCGACGATACTATTCAAATATCATTAGACCCAGGTGGAAGTGTTATTAATGTCGCAGTCTCATCAGTGTCACCAATCACTGGGTTAACTATTGCCAAAGCAGGTAGCTATGCGTTCTTACCAGAACCTTTCTACTTCAATCAGTCAATTGTAAAATACCTAAACAGAGTTTACAGATGCACTATCTCAAACAATGACACCGAATTCGTTATTGGTAAATGGGAAGAACTGCGATCAGATGATCGTGTCCTAAATGCACTGGATAGAGTAGAAGGATATTATCGACCGACTGTTAACATGCCTGGCCTTGACCTTACTCAATTGTTTAGTGGCGTGACGTATCCAAATGCGGTTTACTTAGGTAATGCATTTGCACCTGAAGATCAATACAGCATAGATACAGAATTAAAAGGCCAAGACTTCTATCCAACAGGTGTTTCAATTACATCTGTACTTTGGGACGGCACGAATTATTTCGCATCGTCTAATTTAAGCACTTACTCAGGACTGCTAACATCAGGTGCAGGTACTAATTGGACAATTAAACAAATCGCCAGTTCTGTTGTTGGTATAACTGATATTGTACTGGGCGCCGGCATTTATGTCATGTCTTCTACAAACACAGCGACACCAATATATAGAAGCAGTGACGGCATAATATGGACAACTAACTCATCAGCATTAACTATACCCGCTGTACAATTAAACAGTGTAGCATATAGAAATAATTATTTTGTTGCAGTTGGTGATGAAATCGTACAAAGCGATGATAGTTATGCTTGGCTTTCACGCAAAACATACGACACTGAATTAGCAGTTACTCTATACGGAGTACAATCAGTTGACACGAGTGGCTTTGCTGGATTCATTGCAGTAGGTAAGGGAAAGAAAAAGGATTATTCAACCGGTCTGACTGAACTTATAGACACAAATATTATTGTTTACAGTTACGAAGCAACTGGTGAATTCTGGCAGGATGGCCCATCATTAACTCCAAACGGATTCAACGCTGTTGATAGTGATGGAACGATTGCCTTAGTCGTTGGTGAAAATAACGTAGTCTATCAAACCAACAACGGTGGATCTTGGACAGGCGTAAATGAGGTTAGCGTTGTCTCTGTTAACTCAGTGACAGATCAAATCAACTCTACAAGCACAGCAGGTTTTCTGAACAGTGACCAAATAGTATTTTCGGATTCATTCAGTTCTTTGACTGCTGGCGTAGTGTATTATGTAAAAGTAATAAGCAGTACTCAAGTTGAGATATACTCAAATGTAGGATTGTCAACTCAAATCACATTGATAGATGATGTGATACCTTTACAGTGCAGAATGTCTCTGTATGATTCTACTGCTCAAACATTAAGAGATGTTATCTATGCTGATAGCATTTGGATGACAGTTGGAGACAACGGCCGAATACAAACATCGGCTGATGGATTGATTTGGACAACTCAAACATCAGGTACAACTAGTGACTTAAACGGAATTAACTATAATTCAGATACTGACGCATTTATTGTAGTTGGTGATGATAACACAATCATACAATCAACTGATGCTGGTGTAACCTGGATATCAACCAGTGTCTTTACTGTAGCAGAACCTATCTATGATGTCAAGGGCGCAGATTTCTCATACGGCTACGGTCCAGAAGAATTAGTTCCTGGATTAATCAAAGATAATCTCACAATGACAGTTGCTTCACGTCCTGGAACAGTTTGGGACGTTACAGAATACTCTCACGTAGGATACAATGTAGTATCTAATATAATGGGACCAACAACTGAATTCCAAGTTGATTATAGTTTCGATCAAATGGTTCAATATCCAATAAATCTTAGTCTGCAAATAATCGATGCTACTACTGGACTAGGAACAACCCTGGCAAAAAGCAATTACACTATTAACTGGTTGACTAAAGTAATAACACTAGACACTGCGCTGACATTCTTGCCGATGCAAACCTTGCGTATTGATGTTTATGAAGTAGGCAATGGTAATCAACTGGTCAAGGGATCAACTGACACTGACGCTATCAGAACAGTTGATGAAACTGGATTTGATGACATCTATGTAAACTGTAATTACAGTTCAACTTTCTTTCAAGGTTCAGGTCTTATAAGAACAGGCTCACATGCAATCGAAACACTAGCGACACAGACCGTAGCAGACGGTGATATAATAGTGTGTGATAGTGTTACTGACTTCACGATAAATGATGATATATCATTCCAAGGAGTTGTATTTGGAAATATTGTTGGTGATACCACTTATTATGTTAAATCAATTTCAACTGCGACCAGTTCTATTACTATATCAGAATCAATCGTTAGTGGACAGGCTGGTCCAACATTTATATTAGTCGATGCAACAGGTTCAATGATAGTTAATATTGACACTGGTACTGGTACTGTCTGGACTGATCCAATCGTTTATCATAACGGTAACAAACTTGTACTTGGTAGAACTAACTCAGTCAGTAGAACTAAGGCAAGTAACAATGCAATCACGACAGGTACAACTGTTGGCTTGGTTGTAGGTAGCAGAATCTACTTTGCCGCGACAATGTTTGGAGATGTTACACCGAACACAGAATATTATGTTAAAGCTATCATTGACGGTGATGAATTTACAATTTCTGAAACTATAGGCGGCCCTGAAGCAACACTTATAGACGCATCAGGTGTATCAGCTTACGTATCAAATGATTATGCTATAGCACAACAACCAAATGGTATACAAGCAAAACTTGTCTTCGGTCCTCCTAATTCGTATACAAACGAGACCGACTACATCGTGTATTCATTGTTCGGTGAGTCAGCTACGGCAACACAATACGGATACTCAGTTCCTGAAATACAAGAATTTACAGGTAATGGTTCAAGTGCATCATTTGCGTTAACTAACTATGTTGGAGATAACAACATTACGAATGCAATTGTTGAAGTTGCTGGCTTAAGACAAACTAGATCCCAGTACACGATCAGCTCGGGCCTAAACACAATATTGTTTAACTCCCCTCCAGCTATTGGAGCAAGTATTTCGGTACTAACCTACAATGATACTATGAGACAGTATCTAACATCTCAGTATGGCATCTCGGGCATCGCAGGCAGTGCATTCACAACAATAACTGTTACTGCTACCACGCACACAGAAGGTACATTTGATCAAGGTGTGGCCACACTCGCTGGAGATTTTAATATAGGCACTGAGTATACAATTGTAAGTACAGGTACAACAGACTTCACATTAATTGGAGCCGCAAATAGCACACCAGGGACAGTCTTT
>Ga0208903_1000052_pt1 | contig 116268 bp, 81 predicted proteins | sample AntAceMetag02UKJ_FD_184769 | JGI IMG/M metagenome (GOLD analysis project Ga0208903, IMG submission 184769) | Saline lake microbial communities from Ace Lake, Antarctica - Antarctic Ace Lake Metagenome 02UKJ (SPAdes) (version 2) | ecosystem: Environmental > Aquatic > Non-marine Saline and...
CTTCGGCCTACGGCCTACGCCGAGCGTCACGAGATGAGAGCTTGCGCCGAATCCTAACCGAACTATATTCGCAAAAAGTGTTACCAACGTCCCCGGTCAATGTGTTACCTATGTCCCGGTCCGCACCGTGACACGCCCCTTGAAAATTGTTCCCGGCAAAACCTCTGATCGAATCCGAACCGCCTGGCCAACCAACAACTGAGCAGCCTCCGCCAGCGGTACATCGATCCGGGCTTGTAAGTGAGCGGGATCATAAAGAATCGCAATCGTTGAAGATTCCGGATTATCCATATGCAGCATCCTCTTCTGCCCCGGAACGACAAGGAGACGGAGAACACGCCCATCGATAGGTGATACAATACGGGTTCGATCCAAGGCAAGTTGCTTGCGGACAACATCTGTCCGTCCTTCTGAAATCCGTGCTTCAAAATCAGCTTCCATCTCCTTCAAATTTTCAACCTTAGCCTCCAGCTCCACCTCGGTAACAGCAAGCGCGTCAACCTCCGCCTCCATCGTCACGACCTTGAGGCGGGTTTCTGAAATTTCCCGCTCGGCAACACCTCCACTCGAAACCCTCTTCAAGCGCTGTAGAATATCGCTCGCCTCATTGCGACGGGATGCGGCAGAGAAAACCTGCTTCGATAGAGTGACAATTCCCGCCTTTGCCATTTCGATCTGACGCAAATGCGCGCCAGCCTGAGCTTCGAGCGAGGCCAGCCTGCTACGAGAAGTCTCAAGGTCGAGCTTCAGGTCTTCATCGATTAGGGTGGCGATTAGCTGCCCTCGTGAAACAAGATCGCCTTCGAGTATTTGAACGGTTTCAATCACGCCATCAACGAGCGCAGTTGCTTTCGTGGGAAAAGGATCCGGCTCAATCCACCCGGAAGACTGAAACAAGATAGGCCCCTCAAAAGAGATCTCTGAATTCGCAACGACCGGCACATCGACCTCGTTGTTGCCCGCGGCAGATACGAAAGAGGTCTCCTCAAGACTCGGTCGATCAGTGACCACCGTGACGACGGTTAACTCCTTCGCCGGAATGAGTCTTCTTCCGAATACCGAACCAATCACGAGAAAAAAGCCCACCAGCAAAAGCCAGGGCAAGGCAGTAGCGATACGCGACCGCCAATCGCGTGAGGAACGTTTCTTGCCTCTGCGCGAGATTTCGCCGTATTTCGGGTCATCCTTCAGCTCATCAGAACCCGATGTTTTTACGAGGGAGGAAAGTTGTGTCTTCATCATCAAAAGTATTTTTCTCAGTGAGTCGGGGATCTTCTCGAAGAGATTACTCCGAGCTGAATTTTTTCTATAACCGGAGATCCCATCATGCTACGTGCCGTTCAAGGGGCTCCCGTTAGCGAAGCGAGACGCGAAAAGATCGCGCCGGGGTGGCTAAGAAACGGGTCGGAAACCGACTCACGGTCTAAGCCAAGGTATCTCGAAAGCGACGATACCTGAACTTCGAATGATCAAATCAAACGCACGCTGAAAAATGCGCGCGCGGCATCCTTCAGGGGCGGAGGATCAATACCTCCGCAATTCAAACTCGCGGTGCTGGTTTGATGAGGAAATTTAAATGCATTCACCCCACCCCATGCAAAAAGACCCCGTAATGAAGGCTCAGGCAGGCTGACCAAAGAAGGTGACGGAACGACCTGCCATTCCCCGCCAATCTCGATGCAGCAGGGATCTTCCTTTTCCTCCGAATGATTCTCGCTGCAATTCGGAACAAGATCGGAAACCGAGCAACACTCGACCTCATCCATCGAGCACAGCGTATTCGTAAGCGTGCAATACCAATGACCGGCAGGTTGCATCATCGCAAGAGCGATGAAAGCAAGCATACAGAAGCCTTTGGCAAAACCAGTCATTACTCTAATAAACCGCTTTTCGGCGCTAAAGTCAAATCGACACCGCTTCGGTAACCACCGTTTCAAGGTCGAGTGAACCTTTATTCCTTTCCACCACCTAGCTTTCATCAAGGCCTTACAAGGCCTTCACGAAAATCCCGTGCAAACCCTCTTTTCAGCAACTATCAATCCTCCAATGCTTTCGCCGGGAGACCTCTACGCTATCGCCGCCGGATTTTTCTGGTCGTTTTCCGTGATTCTGATGCGGATCAGCGGCTTCACGATTCCGCCTCTTCCGCTCACCTTTTTCAAAAGCTTTATCGCAATCCTCGGATTTGGAGCGGTCTTACTTTTTGTGGGCGGCCCCCTCCTCCCTTCCTACGACGGGCTCGTCTGGCTTCGCCTTATCATCAGCGCAATCCTCGGAATCTCGATCGCCGATACGATGTTCGCCGCCGCGCTCAACCGTCTCGGGGCGAGCCTTCAAGCGCTCGCCGACTGCATCTATGCACCCGCGATGACCGTCGTTGGTTTCCTCATGTTTGGCGAAGGCCTCACCGCCCTCGAGATGATCGGAGGCGCCCTCGTCGTTTCGGGAGTGTTTGTCGGAATGGTTCGAACCAAGGAGATTAAAAGCTCCCGCGAACTTCTCATCGGCACCGCTCTTGCCGCAGGAGCCCACATCACGATGGCAGTCGGAATCCTCATGGTGCGAGACGTCATCCAGGAAGGCTCGCTTGTTTGGATCGGCGGGTTCCGCTTCGCCGTTGCGACGGCAGCCCTTGCAATCTTTGCGATCTTCAAAGGAGAAGTCAAAAGCCTCGCCATGGGATTTCAGCGCCGCGATATCTGGAAGATAACCATTCCGATGGCTCTCCTCGGCCCCTTTTTAGCGACCCTCTTTTGGATCGCGGGATTCAAATACGAGACGGTTGGGCGTGCCGCGATCTACAACCAGCTTTCGACGGTGTTTATCATCTTGTTAGCGTGGCTGATTCTCAAAGAGAAAATGACGCCGCGCAAACTGATGGGGGTAGCGCTTGCGATCGCCGGAGCCCTCTTAGTAGCGCTGAGCGGGTAACGCAACCTCGCCCTGTCAACCCTTCGTATCCGCGACAGCAAGTTCTGCACCGCATGACCAACAGAGATCAAAATTGCCGGGATTCTTCTCTTTGCAGGCTGGGCAATCCACCTCGATATCAACGCCCTCCGTGTTGTCCGAAACGCTGTCCTTGATCAATTGCATCGCCGCCTCGTAGTCTTCGTCTTTGATCACACACAGGGTGGGCCAAAGATCCGGCAAAATCGCCACCTCACCGGCGAGCCCCGCCACATCGCGATTTTTGACAAAAGTCTCGATACCCTGTGACTCGAGAATTGATTGGTAATAGCCCACTTTGGTGAAATCAAATTCACGGAATAATTCTTTCATCAGAATAAGAGTAAGGAATACCGAGCTAACAAAGCAAGTCTCACTTTAGCATCTCCGGCTTCAATACGGCATGCCGAATAGACTTACGCTTCCAGGTCCAGGTAAGGTGAACCTTTCCATCGCGAGTCTGAATCATGTAGGGATAGGAGAATTCGCTCTTTTCCTCTTTTTCCAAGGTCAGCACCGGGGCCCACTTTTTCCCATCGTCGGAAATGGCAAGGTTGAGCATATTCCGATTCGCAGGGAAGAGGCCACGTTTCAGAGTGTGGTTATAAATGACGAGATGACGGCCGTCGAAAAGAGTGATCGCATCGGTCCCCGAATTGGGATTGGGAAGCTTCGTCGCAGAAAAGGCTCCCCATGTTTTCCCTGCATCTCCCGACCGGGCCTGTCCCACGACACCTTCCTTCGTTCGACATAACACCTGCCAATCCTCATCCGAGTGAAACAACAGACTCGGCTGAATGACATTAAAATTGGAAGCATCGTTGATCGGTCCAATCACTTCCCAGGTTTTCCCGAGATCGCGAGTCAGTTCAAAATGAACCCTCCACCCCCCGTCCTCACTGCTGCTAGGGCAGAGAATCGCTCCATCATCCAGCTGGAGAGGACGATTCTTGACCGGCCCGATGAGATGCGGTCGTGAACCCAGTTTTTCGTCCTCTCCCAGCTTCCATGGTTCGGCCCAGGTCATTCCCCCATCATCGGAACGTGTCATCATTCCCCACCAGGCGCTCGCGCGGTTCGGCTCATGCGGAACGACTTTGTAAAAGAGAAGCAAAGGCCCCTCCTTTGACTGGAAAAGAACCGGATTCCCGGTGCGGTGATCCTCGGTCTCGCCTTCCGATCCGTCGACTACCACGACCGGTGACGACCACTTGCGACCGACCTGACGACTGAACCAGATCGAATTATCAATGTCTGGTTCAGTCGTTCCTCCGAACCACGAAGCGGCAAGGGTCCCATCAGACAACTCTACGATCGTCGATGAATGGCAACTCAATGTCGGAGCCTTGTCAGGATCAAAGATGAACTCGGAACTCTCCCAGGCGCCTTCACCGGGGGCCGTTAACGGCGGAAGTTTTGACTTCGATGGATGATGGTTTTTCGCGAGCCAGATCGCACCGCCCCGATAGATCTCACCAATCGGGTATCGTGGATGAGGCGTCACCGCATCATCCATTATTTTTGTCATTTTCTCCACGACCTCAGGATTTCCGGATGAGATGTCGTGAGCTTCCCCGATGTCCCCCTCTAAATTATAGAGGCGGATCCTTCCTTCTTCTTTTCCCAGTCGAATGCCTTTCCAATCCCCGAGCCGAACCGCCTGATCGTAGTGGCGACGACAATGCCCAAAGTCCCAATAGAGATAATCACGCGCTTCTTCCAGCGACTTGCCCTTCAACGCTGAAGTTACCCGGATCCCATCCAGTTTGAGATTGTCCGGGATTTCAGCTCCGGCAAGATTCGCAAACGTCGGGAACATGTCAGTGAAGGAAATGACTTCCTCGCTTACGCTACCGGCAGGAATCGTTCCGGGCCATCGGGCGATAAAGGGCACCCGGATTCCGCCCTCAGTGAGATCCCGCTTAAACCCACGCAGCGGACCGCTCGTGCGGAAATCCTCCCAAACCGTCGAGTGCCCCCCATTGTCACTCGAGAATATGATGAGGGTATTTTCACGCAAACCCAATTCGTCGACCAGTTCGACGATGCGGCCCACATCGCGATCAAGTCGGTGCACCATCGCCGCGTATTTCTTTGCTTTATCAGGCCAATCACGATCAGTGTAAGGGTCTGTCGAAGGGACCGCGAGGCCGTCCTTTTCCTCCTCTTTTGAGGAAAAATGAGGCAGGGTGTAAGCACCGTAGAAAAAGAAAGGCTGATCCGTTTTTGATGATTCACGAATCGATTTCAGAGCACGATCCGTCAGGAGATCGTGACTGTAGTGCTCACGCTTAACGGGATTGCCGGGGAGCTCAAGGCGACGTTCACCATCGTCGAGATATTCGGTCCAGTAATAGTGAGCGTGGTCCTGATTGAGATAGCCGAACCACTCGTCGAAACCCTGATTGGTGGCCCGTCCCGGAGTATTAGGATCCCCGAGCGACCACTTTCCGATGCCAGAGGTTCGGTAGCCAACCTGCTTCAGGACCTCGGCAATGGTAACATCCCCGTCGTCGAGGTAGGTCGGATAGTGAGGCACATTGTCCCGCGCAGGAGTGTGCCCATTGTGAAGCCCCGTCATGAGAACGCTGCGCGAAGACGTGCAGACGGGTCCTCCTGCATAGGCTTGCGTGAAGCGAATCCCCTCCGCTGCAAGCCGATCCAGATTCGGAGTCGCGATCAGTTTCTGTCCGTATGAGCCGAGATCACCGTAACCCAAATCATCAGCGAGGAGGAAGATGATGTTTGGCGGAGGATCCGCTTGCCCTCGCAAAGGAAAGGCGAGAAACCCTAACAATAGGAAAATTGAGATCTTTTTCATTGGTGAAAGGCGTTTGCCGATTCGTTCACTTCCCGATCCCATTGCTCCCAGTTGGAAATCAGTTCGCGCAGTTTCCCGGGATATTGGGCGGAAAGATCGACTTGTTCGCCGGGGTCATTGTCGAGCCGGAATAACTCCGTCCTTTTCCCAACACCACAGAATTTCCAGGGACCCTGCCGGACCGCCCGGATCGATTTCATTCGCCAGAAAAGCGTTCGATCATCGAGCGACTCGTCACGAAGGAGGAGCGAGCTCAGGTCTACCCCGTCCACATCATGACCCTCCATCGATATTTCCGAAAAGGCGGCAATGGTCGGAAATAAATCGGTCGAATGCCCCAACTCATTCGTCACTGAGGGCATGATCGTTCCGGGCAGAGCAACGATCGTCGGGACCCTGTGCCCTCCTTCATAAATTTCAGTTTTCTGACCACGGAAAATACCGTTGCTGGAAATATTTTTGAAGTCTTTCCCGTAGGTAAGGTAGCCGCCATTGTCTGAAGTGAAAATGACGAGTGTCTCGTTGCTAATTCCTGCCTCTTCTAATTTAGCGACAACACGCCCGACACTGGCGTCGAGAGCTTCCACCATCGCTTTGACATGTGGCGCAACATTCCCGCGCTGAGGAATAACCCCCCACTTATCGTGAATGTAATCGGTTCCCTCCTCCCGATGCGGAGGATCCTTCGGCCCTTGCCAGGGGAAATGAATCGCGAGATGCGGCAAATACAGGAAAAAGGGGCGCGCTTCTTTCGTCTTTCGCTCGATAAAATCGACACTGTAGTCAGTCAGCAAATCAGTCGTATAGCCCTTATCCCTCTCGATATTATTTCCATTCCACCAGTCCGCCGTCCCGCTGCGATCAACCTGCGTGTGATAGTCACCATCGCCCGAGGCCAGTCCGCGAAATTCATCAAAGCCCTGATGGGGAGGCAGCCAGGGCGGTTCGTAGCCAAGATGCCACTTTCCAAAGCAGGCCGTGGCGTAATCTTTCTCACTCAGAAATTCAGCGATTGTGAAGGCCGCGTGAGGTAAGCCTTCATCACGCTGATTCTTTCCAGAAAGAGCCCCATCGAACTGAGCTCCAAATCGCTGCTGATAACGCCCCGTTAGCATCGCGGCTCGGGTTGGCGTGCACATTGGCCCTGAAGAGTGAAAATCCGTAAAGCGCACTCCCGAAGCGGAAAGCGCATCGATGTGGGGCGTTAGGTGCCTTTCATTCCCATAACAGGCGAGGTCGCCATAGCCGAGATCATCAGCGACAATGAGCACGATATTCAGCTTCGGCATTTCTTCCCCAATGCACGAAGAGCAGGAAAGAAGAACCAGAGCGAGACCTCGCCAAAAAAGTGATTTGCACATATAATTTTCGATCCGTTTTCGTTCTCTCAGTCCATCTATCACCTCGCATCCACCGCGACGGTCCAACCCTCGTGCATCACCCTAATTTCTTCAACGATATCAGGTTGCTCGCTTATTAAATTTCGCTTCTCACCCGGATCGCTAACTAAATCAAAAAGGAAGGAACCTTCCTCTTCTGAATCAATCCATTTCCACTTTCCGTGTCGAACCGCTTTGGCCGGAGCAACACGCTTCCGCTTTGGACCCGGTTTCAGACGCCAGTAGAGGCTGCGTTTCAGCGCCTTCGATTCACCCTTTAAAAGGGGCACTAAACTGAAGCCTTCATCACTCTTTCGTATCGCGCTCTTTCCTCCCAGTTCCGCAAAAGTCGCAGTCCAGTCCATCGTCATCGAAACTTGTGAAGTGGTTTCTCGAGCCGGAATCACCCCGGGCCACCGCGCAATACAGGGCACGCGAATGCCTCCCTCCCAGAGAGTTCCTTTGTCTCCCCGGAGCGGCTCGTTGCGACTGTAGGTGTGCCCTCCATTATCAGAGGTGAAAACAACCAGTGTGTTCTCAGCGAGACCCAGTTCCTCAAGGCGATCAAGCACGCGCCCGATTCCATGGTCCATCGATTCAACCATCTCAATGTAGGTTTCACGATCCCCCAGCTGCCAGGATTTTTTCTTAGGCTGAATATCCTTGTCTACATCGTCAGGTCCCTGCCAGGGGAAATGAGGAGCGGCATGAGAAAGATAGAGAAAAAATGGCCGATCCTGATTCGACTCGATAAACGAAAGAGCCTCTTCAGTGATTAAATCAGTGGTGTATCCCTCCCGCTCGATCAATTCATTACCAAGCCATAAGTCGGGAACACCAATGCGATCCATGTGCTTAAAATAGTGATGGTTCCCACCTAACATTCCAAAGAAATGATCGAAGCCCTGTTGAAGCGGTTGGCGCTCTTTGTCATAACCGATATGCCATTTCCCGGAAATTCCCGTCGTATATCCAGCGTCCTTTAAGCGGGTTGCGAGGGTCTCACCACCAACCGGCATTCCACGGCCGAACTCCTGATAATAGAGCGCGTTGTCCATTCCGAAGCGCTGCTGATACCTCCCCGTCAGGAAAGCCACGCGAGTGGGCGAACAAACAGGACCATTTGAATAAGCATCCGTGAATCGAATTCCCTCCGCGGCGAGTTGATCCAAATGGGGCGTCGCAATGTCAAGTGCGCCGTAGCACCCAAGATCTCCATAGCCAAGATCGTCGGCAAGAATAAATACGAGATTGGGACGGGCAGTGACGGAACTCAAAAGAACACAGGAGACTGAAACTAGAACAAGGAGCCGAAACATGTAGAAAGCCTACTTGATTCAAAGCGGAGAACAAAGCCCGATGCGACGCAAGTAGGGGGCTTCTACCCGCCACACGAAAAATACCCGACCAGGACCGGGAACGAGTTATTCGCCGCCTCAAGTAAAAAGCATAGCCGCAACTTTTCGTTCTTCATTTTCAGCGATCCGAGAACGAAAGACAGAAAGAGAGTTGGAAAATAGAAGGCCATGCCGTGAACCAGCGCAAAGACGGCGCGGCCAAGAACGAAACGCCAAAGCAAACTCTACGAATATTATTCCCCTATACAAACCGACGATGATATTTCCTTATGGAAATTACGAACACGGGATGTTCATTGGCCGCGCCTACGGACTTTTCAAACTCCGCCGTTTCAACTAGAATCAAGTTATGAGATCTGCCCTTCGCTCGTTTGTTGTCGTGTCCGTTTTGAGCCTTTGCCAATGGAACGTGGTCGCTGAACCCGACTCCCCTGCTCCGACCCTCGAATTCGTTGACTTGTTCAACGGCAACAATTTGGACGGCTGGATTGATGTGAATACCTCTCCTGAAACCTGGTCGGTGAAGGATGGTCTACTCGTCTGCACAGGCCAGCCCATCGGAGTGATGCGATCTGAAAAGCAGTATGAAAATTTCATTCTCGTGATCGAATGGCGTCACATGGAGGCGGGCGGCAATTCAGGCGTCTTTCTCTGGAGTGACGCCAAACCTCAAGGTCGCCTTCCCAAGGGGATGGAGGTCCAAATGCTGGAGCTCGAATTCCCCTATGTTCATCCCAACAAAGACGGCACCCCTCGGCACCTCGGCTACGTCAGCGGTGAGTTGTTCGGCGCGGGAGGATTGAAGGCGATCCCGCAAAATCCTCGGGGCACTCGAAGCATGTCCCACGAGATGCGCTGCAAAGGGAAAGGCGAATGGAACCAATACGTCGTCGTTGCAGTGGACGGCACCGTTAAACTTTCGATCAATGGCAAATTCGTGAACAGCATCCGTGAGGCCGATCTCCGAAAGGGCTATCTTTGTCTCGAGTCAGAGGGAGCGGAGATCCACTTCCGCAAAATCCAGTTAATGGAACTGCCGGCAGGGAGAGCTGAAGATCTGGGAATGACTCTGGACAGCAAGGACGCTCCCAAAGAGGAATGAATTGAACGGGCGACCCGGCTCACCCTATCATTTCCCCCAAATGATCGATCGATGAAAAGCCGTTGAACGAATTACCCTGATCCTCGGGGGCGCCTTTTCCACGCAGATCACTGCCGGAATATCGGCGCTGAGAAACGTGACTACCTCCGCGGCTTTGGCTACCAGGGCGGTGCGAGCCGTCAGGGCAGGAAGCGCAATGTCGCAGCGCTTTCCTTTGGCAAAGACTTGAAAGACTCACTCACCGAGCCCGGTAACTCGACGATGGGATTAGGGGGCTTCGGCGAGACCTTGACGGCGCGGGCGGAGGACTTTGCGGCAAGTGAGATGAAGAAGCAAAGCCTGTGAAGAGGCACCCGCGCCGCTCCGAAACGCCCGTTTCCATCCCCAGCTGAAACTTTTTTAGCAAAACTTACTTGACCCGACCGGTCGGTCGGTATAGTCTTCACTCATGCCGACACTGCCACCGACCAGAAACAAGCGAGACGAGCTCATCGAGATCGCCTCGGTGTTGTTTTACAAACAGGGGTACGGCGCCACTGGCATCAAGCAGATTATCGACGAGGCGGGAATCGCAAAGGGAACTTTCTATTCCCACTTCAGTTCGAAGGAGGAAATAGGAGTCGCCTGGCTAACGCAGCGTCATCAAATCTGGAACTCGTGGCTCGACGCCGGGATCAAGGACGCACGCACTGCGAAAGGCAAGCTCGTCGCGATGTTCGATTTCCTCGAAAAATGGATGGTCGATTGCGACCATCGCGGCTGCGCATTTCTCAACACCCTCGCCGAGATTCCCGATCCTGAAAATGCGATGCGTCGCGAGATCTCGTCCCACAAGCACGGCTTGCAGAACAAGATAGAGTCACTCGTTGCTGAACACTTTGCAGAGAAATCGGCAGCGTTTATCAAGCAACGTTCCTTGATCATCTTTCTCCTCTTCGAGGGAACGATCGTTGAAACACAAAATTTCCGCGATCTTTCGCTGATCACCGCCGCCCGAAAAGAAGTCAAAGCGCTCCTTTCGCCCCCTTCGTAACTCCCCCTTTTTTTTTATCACCACACGACCGACCGGTCGGTTTTTACAACATCAAACAACACATCCATTAATTATGAATACGACCACATTAAAACAAACACTTCTCTTCGGCTCCCTTACTGGCATTGCCGTGGCGATCACCGCAGCTCTCAGCCTAGGAAGTGACAGCACCCCCACTTCGAAATCCACCCCCCTACCAACGGCAAGCCCCAACGCCTCGGAGCAATCTCAGCAAGTTTATCACCGCACGATCGAGATCGAAGACCAGTCGGTTTTCTACCGCGAAGCGGGGGCGAAAGACGCTCCGAAAATCCTCCTCCTCCACGGCTTCCCGACCTCATCGCATATGTTTCGCAACCTCATCCCCGCGCTTGCCGCTGACTACCACGTCATCGCACCGGACTACCCCGGTTACGGGCACAGTTCAATGCCCGGCACCGATGAGTTCGAATACACCTTCGATCACATGGCGCAGATCGTCGAGAAATTGACCGACAAGCTCGGGCTCGAAAGCTACAGCATTTACCTGATGGACTATGGCGCCCCGGTGGGGTTTCGCCTTGCCACGGCCCATCCGGAGCGGGTTGAAGCACTCATCATCCAAAATGGCAATGCCTACGACGAAGGTCTCCTCGACTTCTGGAAGCCTCTTAAAGCCTATTGGGCAGATCAAACAAACGAGAACGCAGAAGCTCTGCGCGGTCTCCTCACAGAGGACGCAACGAAATGGCAATACACCCACGGAACCCGTGATCCCGAATCGATCAGTCCTGACAACTGGGCGGTCGATCAGCCCCTCCTCGATCGCCCCGGGAACAACGAAATCCAGCTCGCGATGTTTCTCGACTACGGCAGCAACCCGCCGCTCTACCCTGAATGGCAGGCCTACCTCCGGAAGCATCAGCCCTCAACCCTGATCGTCTGGGGCAAGAACGACGTCATCTTTCCCGCGGAGGGAGCACACCCTTACAAGCGCGACCTCACTGACCTCGAGTTTCACCTCCTCGACACCGGTCACTTCGCTCTTGAAGAAGACGGCGCGCCCATTGCCGAGCTCATCCTCAACTTTCTCGACAAGAAAGTAACGGCCCGCCAATAGGCAAGGCGGAACCAACCATCCTCCTCCTTAGCCACTCGCAATCCCTCCCACCCCATTGCTCAAATGAAACCACCACGTCCCCCCTTCACCGCAGAATCTGCCGCCGCAAAAGTTCAGGCCGCTGAAGACGCATGGAACACGCGAGACCCACAAAAAGTCGCTCTCGCCTATTCTGAAGACACTCGCTGGCGAAATCGCTCGGAGTTCATTGAAGGGCGCGACGCGGTGGAACAGTTTCTGCAAGACAAGTGGGATCGGGAACTCGACTATCACCTAAAGAAAACCCTCTGGAGTTTCACCGCGAATCGCATCGCGGTGAAGTTCGAATACGAATTCCGCGACACCAGTGATCAGTGGTTCCGGGCCTACGGCAACGAACTGTGGGAGTTCGCGCCTGACGGACTGATGCAAGTTCGCGAAGCGAGTATCAATGATCTTCGAATCGCGGAGTCAGACCGCAAATTCCGCTAAGCACGCGGCCGCTTCAATCAATCAAAAACAAAGACAAAACGATGGGACAGACATACGCCACCTTCGCCTTCACCGATAGCGTCAAAGCCGCGCAGGAACATTACGGCTCCCGCGACAACTACGCAGGAAGTGAAGACGACCCTGACCGCTTCACGCTTTCCGACCGTGAAGTCCCCTTCCTCGAATCGCGTGACAGTTTTTACCTGTCGACCGTCGGCGAAAACGGATGGCCTTACATGCAGTTTCGCGGCGGCCCCCGGGGGTTTCTTAAAGCCCTCGACGAGCGCACTCTCGGCTACGCCGACTTTCGGGGGAACCGGCAGTTCATCAGCACCGGCAATGTCAACGCCACGGGAAGGGCGATGCTCTTCCTCATCGACTACCCTACGAGAACCCGCCTCAAAATCTGGGCGACCGCCGAGATCAGAGATGCCGCTGACGACCCTGAACTTGCGGAGCGGCTCACCGTCCCTGACTACCGCGCCAAGGTCGAGCGACTCGTCCTCTTCACGGTGCAGGCGATTGACTGGAACTGCCCCCAACACATCACCCCTCGCTACACGATCGAGGAAATTAAAGCGGGCATTGCCGCCGGCGTCGCGCCGTTCGCGGATATGACACCATCGTAATTACCGATCCAGGATTCGCGATGCGCCCGTGGCCTTACCCGTTGCACCACTCGCCGAGAGCCAACCACTCAATTTCTGACGGAATGACATTCATTCCGCTACGCGTTAGCGGCGGGTAAGTGGCGGCTTTTGCCAAAACGTGAACGAAGCCCAACCGTTCTTCGCAGAAGCCTTCTGCGATAATTCACCCCCCGAAAGAAGCGCTGGCGACTCGTTCAAACTGTGACGGGTTACCCTCACTCTCATTCACACCTATTGAGAAAGGTTATGTTGTAAGGTCCTTATTTTCTCTACAAAATCGGATCGCATGAAACCCTCCCCACACGTTTCATCTCGAGCGCCGCGGTGCCCTCGCCTTTTCCATTTTTCTCTTTCTCATCGCGGGAATACCGGACCTCGTTTCTGCCGCCCCGCAGTCTCCTAACATTGCCATTATCTACGGCGACGACATGGGGATCGATGCCGTCGGGGCTTTCAACGACAAGCTTGGCCTCAAGACACCTCATCTCGACCGGCTCGTGTCTGAGGGCATGCCTGCAATCCTCCGGCGCTATATCGAAGAAGGCCGCAGCACTCCGGGACCACGGCAGCCCAATCACGACAATGCGATTCACTGGCGCAACGTTCCCTGGGAAAAGCCAACGGCGAAACCAACGGCGCCATTGTTTTGAGCGCACTCGACGCCGAAATCGGTGGAGAAAAAGCTCAACTCGAAACGCAGCCTGGCAACCATCGCATTAGCTTCTGGGCACGAGGCGAAGACTAGGTTGCCTCGAATCCGGAAAGAGAATTCCCAGCGCGAACCCAAGAGGTCGAATTGACCGGCGCGAGAACATTGCAAGCCAATCTCAAAAGCACCTTGCAACTCGGTGCCGTGATGAACCTAAAAACAATGTTGCTGCATCCCCGGTGATTAAGAATCAGGGATAACACATCAGCCCGAGCAATCGCCACTGCTGAATTTGGAGAACTCCAATCCTTACGAGGAAATGTGAATCGGCGTGCCTACGTCGAGCCACTTAAACAATTTTTTCGCAGGATTTCTACCCGAGACAGGAACGCGAACACAGCCTTTCGAAGCGGCATAGGCAGGAACAAAACTGGACCCGTGGATAAAAATATTCCCGGAAACCTGAACGCTCCAGGGCATCGGCGCGTTGTGGTAAAGACTGGAAAAATGACGTTCGGACTTGTAGGGCCCCGCCTTAAAGTGACCCTTAGGAGTGTTACCGGCGCGACCGGAGCTGATATTCGTCTTCATGTAGAGACGGTTACCGTTGTAGGCCCGCAGCGTCTGCTGAGATATATCGATCTCAACGCGTTTCCCTCGATTGCGCCCGCCTTCTGACCGTTGGCTTGAGATCCCGTCGAAGAGAGATTGAAGAAAATTGCGTTCCTCTGCCTCGGCAAAAGGAGCGCTCAAAAGGAAAATCGTCGATAGAAAAAGAATTAAAAATCTAGGTAAGCGCATAATTTGTATAAACACGCGGAATCGCTCTCAAGTGCAAGCGTTACTTTCAAAATGCGACTGATGTCTTGAGGTAAAGATTAATCCTGTTTTTTACCGAGTCCCTGGATGAACTTTCGTAACACTTGTTCGGGACAGAGGCGATAATTACGGTGTCCCTCCTTGCGAAAAAATGACCCGAGTTCCGCTTTGGAAACAACGAATTCAGCTTGCTCAAACACGGCATTAACCTCCTCGTCTCTCAGTTCCAGAGCGATTCGAAGCTTTTTGAGAATTTCGTTATTGGTGAGAACATCAAGTGGCTCAGGAACGGTTCCATCAGGACGAACCCCCCGCTTAAAAATGATCAGGCCATCTAAAAACCGGCAAAGCATCGTGTCTGAAATCGCCGTGTAACCCACTTCTTCCTCGCGCTTCAACCAGCGGTCGACCTGAGATCGGCTTGTCTCTTCTCCCGTCTTCCCAATAATCTCCGCCACGACGGTGTCGCTGATTTCCAAAGAGTGGCGCAAGCGGCGCAGGATGTCGTTGTTCGTCATATGATTGAGTTCTTTTGTAAAAGGTCTGAAATTAAAATACGATGGCGCAGGGAGCCAAAAGGTAAATCGGTAGAATTGTTTTCTTTATTCGCCTGCAGCCTTATCAGACTTTCTCCTCTCCTGCTCTAGATCCCTTGCATACCAGCTCTCCACTTTTTGGCGAGCCCAGGGAGTTTGGCGTAGGAATTTGAGACTCGAATTGATCGAGGGATCGAACATGAAGCAACGGATCTCAATCCTGTCGGCCAGTTTCGGCCAACCGTAACGGGCGACAAGAGTTTCAAGGATCGTCTTCAGGGTGACACCATGAAGCGGATCATTCGGATGCGACTGCGAATTAGACATAATACTGAGAGACATCTTCACCGCTCACGGGATTTAGTCGAAGAATTCTTTATCCCTCACAGGATAGCCCGTCGACATCTCGTAACTGAGACGCCCCTTGTCCCATTCTCCACTCCCACGGCCAAATGAACACTACGGGATATTCTCCATTTTTCGGTAGAAAAAGGCCCCTCTCGGTAAAGGTTTCAGCCTTTCAACCGTATAAGAAATTAATGACCGACACCCCTAGCCAAAACACCCCCCATTCCCGAAGGAATTTCCTCACTTCCGCAGCGGCCGTCACCGCGGCCTCATCCCTCCCTATCGAACTTTGCGCCCAAGTGGCTGGAAGTGACCAGATCAAGGTGGGAATGGTCGGATGCGGAGGCCGAAATTCCGGTGCCATCATTCAGAATTTGAACGCACACGACGGCGCCCAAGTCGTTGCGGTTGCGGATGCCTTTGCTGACAAAATCGACGGAACCGGCATTCGTGCTTCCGGTCTCCCAGTGATTCAGGCGCAATTAGAGAAAATGGGCAAATCCGCGCAGTTCGATGTTCCCGCGAGTCGTCGGTATGCCGGGTTTGATGCTTACAAGCAGGTCATCGATCAAGTCGACGTGGTCTGTATCGCGACACCTCCCGGCTTTCGCCCCATCCACTTCGAATATGCCGTGGAACAGGGAAAGAACGTTTTCATGGAGAAGCCGGTCTGTGTCGATGCGCACGGCTACAACCAGGTCATCGCTGCCGCGAAGATTGCCGACCAGAAAAACCTCAAGGTCGTTGTCGGACTTCAGCGTCATTGCCAGGATTCCTACCTTGAATCCTTCAAAAAATATCAGGAAGGCGCTATCGGACAAATGATCACCGGCCAGGCCTACTGGAACGGTGCCCGTCCCTGGACAATTGAGCGTCAGCCGGGTTGGACTGAAATGGAATTCCAGATGCGCAACTGGCAGCAGTTTCGCTGGCTCAGTGGTGATCACATTTGTGAGCAACACGTGCACAACCTTGATGTCATCAACTGGTTTGCGAGTGGTGATCCCCTCATGGGCGGACATCCTGCAACCGCTGAAGGCATGGGTGCGCGGACCGATGAATCAGCCAAAATCGGTGAGATTTTCAACCAGCACTTCATCGAATACAACTATGGCCCTGAGCACAACAGCATCGTGATGCAGAGCCAATGCCGCCAGATCAAAGGCACCGCCCGCAATGTTGGAGAAGAGATTTATGGAACCGAAGGCATCATGGATCCCGGAAAAGGAATCATTCGTGATTTCAAAGGCAACATCAAATGGAACTACCGCAAACCCAAAACAGGAGCAAAGAATCCCAAGGATGCAGAGCACGAAAAACTTTGGGATGCGATCCTCAACGACAAGCCCCAGAACGACGCTTACTTCGCCGCGAAGAGTTCTTTCACAGCCGTCTTAGGACGTCTCGCGACCTACAGTGGTCAGGTCGTAAAATGGGATGAAGCCGTTGAGTCAGATTACTCACTGATGCCGAAGGAGTTCTCCTTCGACGCCGAGCCTTCTGTGCTCCCCAACGACAACGGCGAATACGACGTCGCCATTCCCGGCAAATGGCAACTTCCCTGGAAAGCTTAGGGGCACCGAATTAGACAGGTCAAAATTAGACAGGGTCAGGTTGAATACCTCAGCACATACCAGGGACAGGTTAACTATAGCCAGCAAAATTAGACAGGGTCAGGTTGAATACCTGACCCTGTTATTTTTCATGACCCTGTTATATTTCACCCGCTCAGGTAATTTCGTGTCGTCACTACGCTAATCCGAAAGAATTGGCACTGAGCACCCATAGCAAATCGTTGCGTTACCTCTCAAAACTAATCTTTCTGGGAACTGTGAGCCACTCACGCAATTCAGAGCGGCGTCTCCATCGAGAAGATCAATCAGGACTCGTGACACAGGCCGCATAGAGAAATCGCATCAATGACGGGCACACATACCAGGGACAGGTTAACTACAGCCAATATCGGTTCTTCAGTTACTGGCACCCCGTTGGGGTTCATTCGTTTCGGGAATAAACTTCCGCATTCTATTGATCACCTCTTTATGTGCTGGATCAATGTCACCGAAAGCCGGACACACATACCAGGCACATACCAGGGACAGGTTAACTATAGCCAGGGCACCCCTCATTATCGGTCATCTTAATTCTTCTGAGGGGAAGATCAGCCTTTCTAAGGAAAAGTGAGCCCCCGCGTGCACCGCTCTCCGCTCAAATGTTCCTCCAGTGACGATATCGATCTCTCACCATACGTTTAGCGCAACGAGTGGGCACAGCTCTTCTTATCACTGGCTTCTCAGTCTTCGCGTTTTCACAGCTCCCGAGAGTCAACGCAACCCGGGCAGCTTAGGAATTGCCTGAAATCCTCATGCCATTACTCACCCATCCCGTGAGGCCCGTGCAGGAGCGATCACCTCATCCCGCAAGTCACGAATCACGCAAAGCCCATTCCAATTGGCTTCACGCATTTCCCGCGCGCCGCTTTGACGGGTCTTTCCAAACTTCGTTCGATTTCGCTCGAAGACCCGATTCACAAAACTCTCACTGCCCATTACGGCTCCGTCAGTCATATAACGAACACGATGATGAATCGCCTCAGCGATTGTCATTTGTCCCTGCCGCGCCTCCTCTTTCTCCACTTCCCCTTGGGAAAAACCCTTCTTTCGATTGACCCGCCCCTTCTCAGGAATTTCACGTTGCTCCCCTTCATGATAAAGCCAGAGCCGATACGCCGCCGCAGTTTCAGGCCACTTCTCCTCAAAATCAGACCCACTAACATGATCAGACGTCGTCAATATTCGGCCCAGACCGCGACGCGCCCAATCGTTCCCACCCACTGCTGAAGCGTAACCGCACCAGCGATACGCCTCCACTTTCGCAACCATGTTTGCGCGAATAGGATTAAGGTCAATGTAGGCTGCCATCGTCATCAGTGCCTTGGTATCACCTTCCACCAAAACGCTTTTGTAACGATCCTCCCAAAGAGTGCCCTTCCGGCCTTGTCTTCGGTTGTGCCATTGACTGTAGCGCTGTTTGAGGTCCTTCATGAATTCGGGCAAATCCCCCATGCGACGTCGAAAACGATCTAAAACCTGCTCTTCCCACTCGCTATTTTCAGCGTCGCGGGCACGCTCCAACTCTTCTCGCACGGTTCGCTCGGTAATGGCATCGTAGAGAAAGCCAATCCGCTTGAGGATCGTTTCTTCGCCAAGAGATTTGGCCATTTCCTTGTCAGGCTCTTCAATGAGCAAGTGGAAGTGATTGGACATCACGCAATAGGTAACCACACGCATTCCATGAAAGGCCTCCAACTTCCGCATTAAGCTGACAAAATGCTCTTTCTCCTCGTCGTTCAGAACGAATTGGCGATCCACGACACGAGAGAGACAGTGATAGTAACTTTTGCCCTCTCCCCGGATACGCGATTGTCTCATGGGGAGATCATGCACGCCCAATTAGCTGTTCACAAGAACAATTACAAATAATTAACCTGTCCCTGTTATCGTGCACTGTTATCGTGCATGATATCCCACTCGGGATTTGGGGCGTCGGCAGTGGACAAGTAAGGGCAGAATCCTATACAGCGTCAAGCCTTAATGGATTTTCACTCTCTCGTTTTGAGCCGCAGGATTCAATTAATGACACTTTACTATCCTAACCCGTTGACTAGCTGATATCCCCCGCTTGGACACTGGATATCCCCCTGTTACCTATGAGGGAATCAAGAAAGACCTGAAGGCTACTCAATCTGGCCGCCAATAAATTTCGCGACTTGCTCTCCGAGGAATCGATTCCCCGCTTCTTTGAAATGACAATCGTTCGGATTTTGCAATTCCTCCAACCTCGGCTGAATCGCCGAATAGAGGTCGTCGATTTTAACACCGTGCTTTTTCATGATCTCTGCCGCAGCCGCATTGCGCTCAATCATTGAAAGAGCAGTCCACTTCTTTTCGGGAAGATCAGGAAGTGGCGTTGAACTGGCCCAAATCAAAGTCTCGCCGGACTCCTTCATTCGAGTGACGAGCGCGTCGAGGCGTTCCCGGTAGTCCGGGAGAGGTGTCGCTCTGTCATGAATACCAAAGTTAAAATGAATGATATCCCACTTTCCCTCTCCTAACCAAACATCCATCTTCTTCAGCCCCGTTGCGGTCGGCCCGCAATTGGCCGGAGCCCGGTGCACGTTTGCCTTTCCCGCGAGTTCTTTGCGAACCGTCAGGGTGTAAGCGCGCGAAACCGAATCACCGATCAGTAGCACTCGCGGCAATTTAGGATCATCTTCAACGAAATCCCAGGCATTCGACCTCCCCTGTGTTTTCTCGCGCTTGTGAATAGGCAGATAAAAGCTGCCCAGTTCCGATTGCAACACCGCTTCCCAGGCCTGTGCCCCGGGAGACAAGGTCTGAACCCATGCCTGATACTTAGGCTCGATCCTGGCTTCGGCAGCCGCTTTTTTCGCCGCCGCTTCAGCGGCATTGGTTGGCTCATCATTCTGAGCGAAAAGAAGTGAAACGCCCAAACAGATGACAGCGTTGATGGTGATGAAATATTTCACAATTGATGGTTCGGGATTTTGCGTTAATTCGATGAAGAAGCGAGCGGAAGATGCTTTTCAAGAAATTCTAAAACGAGGGCTTTCTCCTTCGCATTTTGCTTCCAGCCATGCCCGGCACCCTGAACTATCTCGAGATGAACATCGAGCCCGGCCTCACGATAGAGCTTCGCGAGATGCTCCGACTGATCGGGGAATACCACTTTGTCATTATCTCCGTGGAAGATGAGAAACGGCGGATCATCCTCGCTGATGTAGGTGGCGGGGCTAGCAAGACGCGCTGCCTTAAGATTCTTCTGCACGGGACCACCAAGCAATTGATAGACACTTCCACTCGGCTCATCTGTCCTTGCTTTCTGATTATCAGAACGCTTCACCAAGTCGCTCGCACCGTAATAGTCGATCACCCCTTGCACGCGTGACGATTGCTTTCCGTTTTTCCCCGTCTCCCCTTCCATCGCTTCGACGTCTCCGCTCGTGCCCATCAATGCAGCGAGATACCCACCTGCGGAGCTTCCCGAGACAACGACTCGTGAGGCATCGTAGCCATACTCATCGGCATGAGCGCGAAGCCAGCGTAAGGCTCTTTTGCAGTCATGAATTTGTGCCGGGAAGAGGGCCTCCTGACTGAATCGATACTCAATGCTCGCGACGGCATAACCGTGCCGAGTGACCCAGTCGAGACGACCACCATTCCGTCCTCCGCCTCGCCAGCCCCCGCCGTGAATAAACAACACTAAAGGCGGATTCTCGACGTTCGCCGGCATATGAATATCGAGGAGCAACTCAACACCATCATGACTCGCGAATCGAATCGCTTCATGATGCGCCACCTCTGCTGCCTCGCAAAAGACCACAGAGACGAGCTGGATAAACAGAGCTAGAGAAGTGACTGGAAAAAAGCGCATCGCATCACCATAGGATAAAAGCTAAGAGAGGTTCATTCTAAAATGAAAGAACTTTTCACGGCTTACTTTCTGAATAGAAACCGGCCCCCACGACTCATCCGGCGGAGCAAGAAAAGAGGAACCTTTAATAATTATTTGGCATCGAGCAACTGACGCGTCACTTTTGTCAGAATCGATTCAATCTCCGCTCCCGTGCGCGAAACGCGACTCACTTCATAGCCGCCCTGATCATAAGCGACCGCCGTCCCGATATAACCGGGCCCCCCATCGCCATAGGCAGCGACGGCAACAAAATCGTCTGAACGCATTGCCTTCGCGGCGAGTTGATACTCGACAAACAGTTCGCCGGGGAAAAATAAAACACGGGCGCTGCCGAAGCGGAGACAATTGAGATCAATCTTTCCTCCTTCCCGCCACCGATGAAGATAGACGACATCACGGGCCGCACGAATCCTGTCCTTGGTGCTCGTTTTCGGATCTGTGAGTTCGGCTTGAAGCTGCTCTTCCGTATATCGCCCGCTCCAGGGAAATTCGGTCGGCAAAACTTTCCACGCAAAATCGCGGCTCTTCATCTCGATCTTTTCCTGCTTCTCCCAGGCCGTCGCCATTCCTTCGTGAACACGATCAGTCAACTCAACTCGCGCCTCGGGAGAGCCATCATTGTATTTGCCGGCCGCTATATTTCCGCCGGCTCCGTCAAAATGAATGTGCAACGCGCCGGTCTCATTCGTCCGCCGATTGCGGGCCAATCCAACCGTGTCGGGCGTCACACCGCCACGACCATAGTAGCTCTGCGGATGCGACGCATAAAAGGTGAGCGCGGCGAGAGGCGTCTCGTCATTCCAAAACGCAATCAGGCTCAACTCAGGATCAATCGTGCCCTCTGGTTTCGCTTTGACCTCTTCGTTACGACTTGAGCTCATTCGAGCCATAAGCAGTTTCCCCTCTTCACCGATGATCCTTCGATTCGAAGCGAACTTTTCGACGATGCCGCTTCCCAGACCAAGATGAGTCACCACCGTTTTCGTTTTTACCGCTTCGCGAATCGCCACCGCGGTGTCGCTGATCGCCTTGTCATGAGCGGCCCTTAAGGCCATTAAATCAGGGAGGCCCTGCTCATCCAGTTTGATCGCCGCGCTCAAATCGTAGCCCGGCGAATCGTGATTGTGAATCACATGCATCGCGACCCGATCCGGCGTCGTTCCTGCGGCCTTAGCGAGAGCTTCCCGCCAGGCGTCGTGACTGGCATTGGCGACGACTACGAAATCCGCTACGCAAAGAACGACGGGTTTTCTCTCGCTGAAGATCACGACCCCACGCGCCGTAAGAGGCTCTTCGATCGTTTCTACTGGTTTGATGTAGCTGAAGCAAAGGGGAGAACCCACCGGCGGCGTAACGTCGGCACTGAATGTGGAGATTCGGATTCCCTCGGCCGAGGCGGTCACGCTCAAAAGCAGCAAGAATAGGGATAAGAAATAGCGTTTCATCGTGGATCGCGCTTTTGTTAGGGCTTTAGGGCTTACTCTCCGGCAGAATGGCGAGGCCACTCTGCTCATCCGGTCGGGCTAGGTGAAGAGACCCAAGGCAGCGGCCGCCCTCGGTGCGGGGACCCTTAGCAACAAGCAGCAGGTCTTTCGCCACTCCAACGATCCCCAGAGAGCAGTCGAACTCGTATCGGCCGAGCATCTGAAAATTCGCATCGGTCTTAAGAAGGATTTTCGGAGAACCGTAGCACCCGAACCACCATGCCCCGTCATGCCAGGCCGCCGTCTGAATCCCCAATTGAGTCCACTTGCTTTCGACCACGTGCTTTTTCACGAACTGAAAAGCCCCGTCGTATTCATAGACAAAATTTTCCTCGACCCCCTCCGGCAATCCACCAACAACAAAGAAATTCCCGTCCTTCTGATCCATGCCTCCTGCACCGTGAAACACCTCTTGGACTTCGTGCTTCGCCAACTCATCCAGAGTTTCAGCATCGTAGACATAAACCCATGAGTCCGCGTTTCCCTTCGGATCGTTGAAGCCTCCTAGATTGACTGCGACATAGACCTTTCCGTCATCATAACAAAGATCACCGTGATGGTTCACGACAGGGATCTTCCTCAGTATTTTCCCCTTCTGATCAGTCTTCACTAATTCCGTCGTAAACGACCAAAAAATGGCCCCTTCATGATCCGTGCAGACTCCCTGAAGGTGATACTGGTAGTCACCCTCACAGACAACATTCTCATAGGAATACGGATCTTCGGAATACCCCACGGTCGATAGACAAGATAAGGCGGAGGCGATGAGAGCTAATTTAGCGAACGGTGAAATCATGATGACATCATCCTCAGAAAACAGGCTGCCTGACTAGAGACGCGATTCTGTCGCTCAAAAAAAGGAAATCAATCTTGCAGAAACTCTCTGCCAATCTCAGAGTCGGTAACTTGCCTTCAAAAGCCCCACATTCTATCAAATGCACACAATGAGCCGACACCTCACGAATATCCTTTCGAACACTGCCGCAATCCTTCTCGCATTCGGCGTGACCACTGGGATCTCCTTCGGTCAGGACGGAGGCAAAGACGGTTTCCAAAACCTCTTCGATGGCAAGTCACTCAAGGGTTGGAAAGGGGCCGATGGATTCTGGACCGTAGCTAACGGTGAGATTCACGGGGAAACCACGACCGACAATCCAACTAAAGGCAACACGTTCCTGGTCTGGGAGGGCGGCGATGTCAGTGACTTTGAATTCACCTGCGAAGTGAAGTTTGAAGGAAACAATTCAGGTGTTCAATACCGAAGCGAGACCGTGGATGAAGCAGGATTGGTTTTAAAGGGCTATCAGGCAGACCTTCACCCCAAGCCGGAATTCTTTGGAATGATGTATGGCGAAAAGCTCGGGAAACGGGGAATCATCGCAACACGTCACCAGCGGGTGGAGTTTGCCGCGGACGAGTCAAAGAAGATTATCGCAGAAGCCGCCCCATCGACCGACCTCAATCCCGCTGATTGGAACACCCTTCAAATCGTCGCGGTCGGAAATCGTCTTGTCCATTTGGTAAACGGAGTTGTCACCGTGGACATCACCGACAATCACCCTCTCTCCCTCGCTTCAGGGAAACTGGGACTGCAACTTCACGCGGGACCGCCCATGAAAGTCACCTTTAAGAATCTTCAGTATCGCCCCCTTTCCGGAGATCTTGCTAAAAAAACACTGAAGGATGCCGTCAGTTTATTTCCAAAGGCTAGCACTGCCAAAACCGCAAAGAAGACCTCCTCGTTTGGCTGGGTGAGCGAGTCCCCGAAACCCGAGTGGATCTGGCGGGCCGACAAGACTGACAATCAGCCCCTTTTTCTCCGTCACTCTTTCAAGGTAGAAGGCAAAATAAAATCCGCGCGCTTATACAGCACTTGCGACAACGGCGCGACCCTCTGGATCAACGGTAAAGTAGCGGGAAAAGCCCCCGACTGGGCTGAGCCCATCTTGCTTCCCGACGCTTCGAAACTTCTCGTTGCCGGAAGCAATCAGATCGCGGTGGAAGCGCACAACCGAGGCGCTGCAGCCGCATTCATTTTTAAACTGGAAATCGAGACTGCGGACGGCAAGAAACAGAATGTCCTTTCCAGCGACAACTGGCGACTCTCACTTGAGGAGACAAAGGGCTGGGAAAAGGCCGAGTTCGATGACACTTCATGGACGGCAAAGCTCAAGAAAATGGGCGAGTTTGGCGTCGGCCCCTGGATGCTTGCCGGACTGAACAGCTCGGGAGGCAACGCGAATAAGAGCGACCCTACCGATCCCTCGGCCCTCACCGTTGCCGAGGGTTTCGCGACCGATCTCCTCTACACCGTCCCCAAGGACACTCAAGGTTCCTGGGTTTCTCTTTGCTCCGAACCGGGCGGCGGATTCTATGCCTCCGATCAGGGGGATAAGGGACTCTTTCATCTCTCAGTCAGCGGAAGCGGCCTCGAGGCGACGAGCATCGACCTCAAAGAGCCCGGCTCAGACAAACGACTCACAGGAGCTCAAGGGTTGCTTTGGGCATTTGATAGTCTCTGGTTCCACCGCAACGGTGGCCACCTCTTTCGAGTAACCGATTCCAATGGCGATGGGAAACTCGACACGGTAGAAGAACAACCCTCAAGCACAGGCGGTGGCGAGCATGGCAATCATGGCGTTCTCCTCGATGAAACCGGTGAGAATCTCTACCTCGTTGGCGGCAACCACGCTCCGATTCCCCCCGAAGAAGCGACGACACGGAAGAGAGTGCAGTCGTGGAGCGAAGATCTCCCGCTTCCCCGGATGTGGGATGCCAATGGCCACGCGCGAGGAAAGCTCGCTCCCGGTGGCTGGATTTCAAAATACGATCCCAAGGCGAAAACCCACGATTTGATCAGTATCGGATTTCGCAACGAATACGACGCGACCCTGAATTCAGCGGGCGACCTCTTTGCCTATGATGCCGACATGGAGTGGGATGTAGGCAGCTACTGGTATCGCCCCACTCGGATCAACTTTGTTGCGAGCGGTTCTGATCACGGCTGGCGCAGCGGCACGGGAAAATGGCCAAGCTATTACGAAGACAGCCTCCCTCCCGTCGTCGAAATTGGACCGGGCTCACCTACCGGATTCCTCTCAGGAACCGAAGCCAAATTCCCGGAGAAATATCAACGCGCCCTCTACGCGCTCGACTGGACTTTTGGCACAATCTGGGCCATCCACCCCGAACAAACCGGTGCCGGATACACCGCGGAAAAGGAAGTCTTTGTCGCGGGCGCTCCCCTCCCCGTCACGGACGGTGTTATTGGGAAAGACGGAAACTTCTATTTCCTCGTGGGAGGTCGTAACACCCAATCCGCGATGTATCGGGTTCGCTACACCGGTTCCGAGCCCACTGAAAAAGTCGCGGCGCTCGAGCCAACCAAGGAGCGAAAAATTGCACGTGAGTTGGAAGCTTTTCACGGAATCGAAGACAAAAAGGCGATCAGCATTGCCTGGCCGCACCTGTCTTCGGAAGACCTCTTCCTTCGCCATGCCGCACGCGTCGCAATTGAGTCACAACCCGTCTCGCAATGGTCCGAACGCCTCAAAGCGGAATCCAATTCCCAGGCCGTCATCGCCGGATCAGTTGCTCTCGCCCGAAGCGGAGAGGCAAGCGATCAGTCGTTGATCATTGATTCCCTTCTTGCTCTCGACTTCGCGAAGCTAGCCGAACCACAGCAACTCGGTGCTCTGCGCGCCTATGCCCTCGCCTTCGTCCGCCTTGCTGAGCCCACCGCCAAACAGCGTGAATCCGTAATCGCCGCATTGGACTCGCACCTTCCCAGCCAAAGCCCCAATCTCAATACGGAATTGATTCGCACCCTTACCTATCTCCAATCTCCTACCATTATCGCCAAAACGGTCGACTTAATCGCGAACCGGGGAGAGCCGGAGGTTCCTGATTGGACCGCAATCGCAGCGAGAAACCCACGCTACGGAGCGAGCGTCAAAAAATTTCTCGATAATGCTCCGCCAAGTCGCGAAGTCTACTACGCGATGATGATCTCGAACGTCAAAAAGGGTTGGACACTGCGCGCACGACGGACCTGTATCGAGCTTCTCAACGAAGCGGCGAAAGGATCGGGCGGCTCCAGCTTCCCGAAATTTCTCACCAACATTCGGAACCTTCATCTCGGAGCGATGTCGAACCGTGAGAGGGAAGCTCTCGCCGCTATCTCCGGCGAAAATTTCAATCCTGTCCCCGACTTCAAAATCAATCCCGTGAAGGGCCCCGGCGAGACCTACACAATTGAGTCAGCGTCACGCCATCTCAATTTCCGCCAAGCCGACTTCGAAAACGGTCGCAGCCTTTACTTCGCTACCAGTTGCGGTGCCTGTCATCGACTCGGCGGCCTCGGCGGGGACATTGGACCTGATCTCACGAGCATTCCGAACAAGTTCGACGCCCGCTATGTGCTCGAAGCCATGATCGATCCGAGCAAAGACATCTCCGATCAGTACGGAATGTTTGACGTCACGCTTAAGGATGGAAGCGTCGAAACGGGCCTTTATGTAGAAAACGGAAGAGAAGTGTCGATCTACCCTCCTGATCACACCGCTGAGCCGATTGTGACGACGACCGATCAAGTAGCGAGCGTAAAGCAAGTGCCGGTCTCCCAGATGCCCCCTGGCCTCTTGAACATGCTCAACCCTGAAGAGGTCCGCGACCTCATGGCCTACCTCATGGCGGGCGGAGACGCTGAGAGCAAAGTTTACAGGAAGTAAATTGAGAGAACGCGGTTACGGCTTTCCGTGAGGTGACGAGACGAAGGTATTTCACTACCCTTTCACTTCATGAAGCTTTTTTCTTTTCAGGCACTGCTGTTGATCCTCGCGACCGACGCGTGGGCGGCGCCGGATTTTGAGAAAGAAGTCGCGCCCATTTTGGAATCAAGATGTCTTTCCTGCCACGACTCAGAACAGGCAAAAGGTGACCTTGTCCTCGCCTCTCTCGCCGAGGCGCAGGAACACGTCGGGGCGCTCCTTCCCGGCAACGCGGCCGGGAGCCTTCTCATCGAAAAAGTTTCAGGCCCTGAGCCTGAGATGCCGAAGAAAGGAAAACCGCTCACTTCCGGGCAAGTTGAGATTCTTCGACAGTGGATCAACGCCGGAGCGCCCTGGCCCAAAGCGCGAATTCTCGTCGACAATCCGGAGCGTGATCTTGACTGGTGGTCTTTGAAGCCCCTTGAAAAAGACGGTGCCCAACGGGGCGGTGACCACTTAGGTCAGACCCTTAACCCTGTCGATGTTTTCATTTCCGCGAAGTTGAATGAGAAAGAACTGACACCGATGAAGGAGGCGGATGCGGAGACTTTGATTCGGCGAGTCACCTACGACCTCACCGGGTTGCCACCGACTCTCGAAGAAATTGATGTGTTTCTTGAGAATCCCGATTGGGACGCGCTTGTCGATCGGCTCCTCGCCTCCCCCGCCTTCGGCGAAAAGTTCGCGCAGCACTGGCTCGATTTGGCCCGCTATGCCGACACCCACGGCTATGACAAAGATAAGCCCCGCAATAACGCATGGCCTTATCGAGACTACGTTATTCAAACCTTCAACAGCGACAAACCCTATTCACGATTCTTACAGGAGCAGATCGCAGGGGACGTGCTTTTCCCTGAAGATCCCGACGGCATCATTGCCCTCGGTTTCCTCGCAGCGGGGCCATGGGACTTCATCGGGCATTGGGAAGTAGGCGAAGCCAAACTCGACGGGCGCATCGCCAAGCATCTCGATCGTGACGAAATGATTTCCGCCGTTTTCAACACCTTCCAGGCGACGACGATTCAATGCGCGCAATGCCACCACCATAAGTTCGATCCCATTCGGATGGAAGATTACTACCGGCTCCATGCCGTCTTCGCTGCCGTTGATCGCGCCGACCGCGTCTACGCCGGACTGCCCGCAGCAGAACAGCAAAAGAAGAATGCAATCCTCGCAAAATTAAATTCCTTAAAAGCCGAACAGGAGAAACTCGACACCGAAGTGAAGCGACTCCTTGCCGGAAAAGTCTCCGGAATCGATCGGCGCCTCGCTGAACTGAAAGAGAAATACGGAACCGGTCTCAAACCTCAGTACGGTTACCACAGCGGCATTACCAAAAATCAGAAGGAAGTAAAATGGGTCCAACTTGACCTCGGTCGGACACGTGGCGTTACCGAGGTGCGGGTTATCCCTGCCTATGATGAATACGGGGGCATCGGTGGTGGTTTCGGATTTCCGATACGCTATCGAATTGAAGTTTCCAATGAACCTGATTTTACCGAGGGCGTGCGAACCCTGCTCGACGCTTCCACTGAAGATCAGCCCAATCCCAAAACAAGGACGATCACTCTCGATGGAGACGGGAAACCCTTTCGTTACCTTCGGCTCACTGCGACAAAGCTCGCCGAACGGAAAGACGACTACATCCTCGCGATCGGAGAAATCGAAACGGTGAACGAAGGAGGTGCCGAAAACTTTGCTCTCGGAGCGATGGTCACGGCGAAAGACACCATCGAGCAAGCGGTCAGGTGGAAAAAAACCAATCTCGTCGATGGGATCTTCTTTCGCGAACTCGGAAACGAAAGTGCCCTCGCAGAGCTTCGTGAACTGCAAGATCGGAGAGCAGAAATTGAGAAAGCGACCCGCCCGCCCGGAACTGACCTCCGCCTCGCTTCCATCAAAACCGAAGTCTCGTCGCTCTCCAAAGAAGTCGCCTCATTCCCCGAGGGTGAACTCGTCTACGCCGCGGCAACCCAGTTTCCGCGCGGAGGACGATTCACCGCAACCGGCGGCAAGCCCCGACCGATTCATCTTCTGCACCGCGGGGACCTCGATTCGCCTCGTGACGCGATGCTTCCCGGAGCACCGCCACTCTGGAAGGATGCCCCTGATCAGTTTTTCAAATCCGGGGAATGGAACGAATCCGATGCTCGCGCCATCCTCGCTAAATACCTAACAGACCAAGAAAACCCCCTCGTTTGGCGAACGATCGCGAACCGTCTCTGGCAATGGACTTTCGGCGAACCGCTCGTGGGAACACCCAACGATTTCGGACGCGGTGGCCAGGAACCAAGCCATCCCGAATTGCTCGATTTTCTCGCGACTCAACTGCGGGATGATAAGGACCAATCCATCAAGTCGATTCTGCGACTTCTCTTCACGAGCGAAACCTATCGGAGATCATCGATTCACAATGAAGCCTATGCGGCGATCGACAAAAACAATCTATATCTTTGGAGAGGCCATCGACGACGACTTACGGCCGAAGAGCTCCGCGATTCCGTGCTCTTGGTTTCCAATGTCATGAATCGTGAAAGGGGAGGCCCCGGCTTTCAGGATTTCATCATCGAAAAGCCTCAGCACTCACCGCACTATCAATACCACCTCCACGACCCCAATGATCCGGCTTCTTTGAGAAGATCCATCTATCGCTTCGTGGTTCGTTCCCAACCGCAACCAATGCTAACGACCTTCGATTGCGCGGATCCCTCAATGAGTGTTCCGCAGAGAGATGAGTCAACGACGGCGCTGCAGGCGCTCACGCAATGGAACCATAAATTCATTGAAGCGATGTCAGGACACTTTGCCAAGCAGATTGATTCAAAAGACGCCAGTTCATCAATCTCGCAGGCTTTCCGCGAAGTCACCGGAAAGCTACCGACCGGGGAAGAGCAACAGATTCTCGCTGCCTACCTTGAAAAAGAGGGGCCCGAAGCTCTCGCCCGAATCCTTTTCAACCTGAACTCCTTTGTTTATGTCGACTGAAACCAATGCTTCAATCGATAGGCGGAATCGAAGCCCGAATTTCATCGAGCAAGGCACGCGTCCCGTGTTCGGCTGTCCATTTATGAATGTAGTCCCAGTCCAACGCCTCATCTCCCTGGACTGCGACAATGTCACGGACGTCTTCGCGATCCTTACCTCGATTTGCCACGGACAACCATCGAAGTTTCATAATGATAACGTCTTCGGGGGTGGGAATTATCGCTTCCACGCCAAGCTGTTCCGAAGGAAAAGAGCATCGACGCTCAAACCGGGATTGATCGTGAGGATCGTCGCTCAAGAGGAAAAGTTCAATTTCGAAGTGAATCGAAGGAACGCGCAAATGATGGCGCAAAGTGCCTGTGACCAATTCAAAAGAGCCTTGTGGGTCGAGTTCGAACTCATCTCCCAGGCAATCAATCAAACGATCAAGCGAGTCCCGCTCTACTGCCAAAACCAGGTCAGCATCTTTCGTGGAGCGAGGAATGCCGTAGGCCATACTCGAGAGGCTGCCTACAATCATGTAAGGAATCTCAAGTTTTGCCAAAGCTTGAATCGTATGGCGCGTCGCTTCAAATCCGTCCGTCATTTTATTCAATCTCGTTCGAATACAACCCGTGTTCGTGTACCTGTTTCAATCTTGCCAGCCGCTTTCGAAGAATGGACTCAACTTCCATTTTATCAGCACGGGGAAATTGATACCGAACCCCATCCCTCATCAAGCAAAGAGCGGCTTCGAACAATCCGATCCCTGTATCGATTCGCTCTCCGGCACTCAATCGACGAGCCCGCAAAACTTTCTCCCGATAAATCGGATCAACTATTTCAGCTATTTGCTCCTCATTCATGAATCTATCGAACCCTAGCCCGAAATCGGTCCAATTCCCAAGCCGAAATTTAGGGCGGCGGCCCTTTCTCGGCACTCTCGCGGGTTCGTTTTCCGGCCTCGCTCTGAGCGACCTCATTGCCAGAGAAGGCGGGGTTCTATCCGGCACGCTGCACCATCCTCCGAAAGCGAAGCGAGTCGTGCAGCTTTTCATGGCGGGAGCGGCGAGTCATGTCGACACCTTCGACCACAAGCCTCTGCTCAAAGAGAAAGACGGCAAGGATTGGGATCCGGGCGAATCCGTCGAACTCTTTCAAAGCACCCCGGGGGCCACCTTTGCCAGTCCCTGGGAGTTCCAGCGGTACGGGCAAGGGGGGAAGATGCTCAATGACATTGTTGCTCCGCTCGGAGAAGTCGTCGACGATATCGCCTTCGTACACAACCTCGTCGGAAAGACAGGAGTCCACAGCCAGGGAACTCTGCTCCAGACGACCGGATTCAGCTTCCCCGGTTTTCCCAGTGCGGGGTCCTGGGTCTCTTATGCCCTCGGCAGCGAGACGGAAAACCTCCCTTCTTTTGTCGTTCTGCCGGACCATCGCGGACTGGCTTCGAACGGAGCCAAAAACTGGGCCAACGCTTTTCTTCCGGCGCAGCACCAGGGCACCGTGATTCGCCCCGGCAATGCGACTCCGATTGCAGACCTTTTTGCGCCGAAGAGTGATTTCATCACGCCGCAGAATGACCGATCCGGTTTGGCAGCGCTTTCCCAACTGAATCAACTTAATGCCCAGGCACGCCCCGGTGATGATCGACTTACCGCCCGGGTTCGTTCCTACGAACTTGCTGCCGCGATGCAACTCAGCGCGACCGACGCGCTTGATGTCGCGAAGGAACCCCAATATATCAAAGACATGTATGGCCTCGCTTCCGAAGGCCCCGGCGTGAGCGATTCGGGAACGATCAATGTGAAAGCGGAACGTGAATTCTTCGGTCGCAAATGTCTCGTCGCCCGTCGCCTTCTTGAGCGCGGGGTCCGTTTTGTGCAAGTCTGGAGCGGGAACGACAATGGCTTCCCACGACGCAACTGGGACAGTCATGGCGATGTGAAGCGCGACCACGAACCGCTTGCTCTCGGGATGGCCTGCGGCGCTTCGGCACTGATCAAGGATCTCAAGCAACGGGGAATGCTCGACGACACCATCATCCTCTGGACGACCGAGTTTGGCCGCATGCCCTGCTCTCAGGGCAGCAAAGGCCGCGACCACAATCCTTTCGTGTTTACGAATTGGCTCTGCGGTGGAGGAATCAAAGGAGGGACCTACGGCGAATCGGACGAGTGGGGATTCAAACCTCAAGACCGAAGTGATTCCACCTCAGTCTATGACATCCACGCAACGATTATGCATCAGTTAGGTATCGACCACGAGCGGCTTACCCTGCGAAACAACGGAATCGACCGGCGACTCACTGATGTTCATGGCCATGTCCTCAAGGATATGGTGTGAATCGATTCACTGTGAATCGTCGGCATCAACGCTTCCATCGCAATCTTCCGGAAATCTCGATCAAGCTCGCGCCCGGCAAACTCGGAGTTCCCTCAAAAAAACATCGCCCTCAATCAGCTCCGGAGCACTGGCACGATTCCCCTATTCAGGTTAAAAAGGATTCTGAAGCATTCCGAATCGTAGACAAAACAGGACAGGTGAAGATTTCGGATTGCGGGGTCGAATTAGCGGAATTGCAAAGAAAAGCAGGCAAGAAATAAGAATGGCTTTTCCCGATCTGAATGAACACGATAAAGCGTGGACTCCCACATTTCTGAATTGAAAATAAACATATCGTCCCTCGTAAAATCTTCGAGGTGTCGGAAGTAAAAGCCCATTTAGCGGGCCCCAACTTGCGTCTTCCACGCTTCGTAGGCGGTGCTCATTTCTTTGACCTTACCGGGGTTTTCTGCGGCTAAGTTTTTGGTTTCGCCACCGTCTTGTTTTAGATTGTAAAGTTCCCAGCTTGCGTTGTCGGCGCTTTTTCCTTTGGGTTTTACCAGCTTCCAATCGCCCATGAGAATGGCTCTGCCAGCTCCGCAGTTCCACGCCAACAGAGGATGTGGCTCACGAGTCTCTCCATGAAAAACGGGAGCCAGACTTCGTCCCGTCGTCGGTCTTGGATGCCGGCCTTGAAATTCTTTCGGGTATTCAACCCCGGCAATATCAAGAAAGGTCGCCATGAAATCCATGACGTGCCCTGACTGATCGGTGAGTTTTCCTCCTTCGGTAATCACCTTCGGCCAGCGGGCGATGAGTGGGGTGCGGATTCCTCCTTCATAGGCCGATTGTTTGTAGCTTCGAAAAGGGGTGCTGCTGGTTGCGGCCCAGGCTTGCCCGTAAGCAGCGAAGGTGTCATCCGGACCCGGCATATTATCTGGGCCACTGCCGGGTTTAATCGGGACTCCGTCACGGCGCCAATTACCTTTTCCGGCAAATCCAAATCCCGATTTTGCAGGGACAAGTCCGCCGTCTCTGGCGGCTCCGTTATCGGAGAGAAACAGGACAAGCGTGTTTTCGTCGGCCCCGGATTGTTTGAGCACTTCGAGTAAGCGTCCCACGCCTTGATCCACTTTCGTGATTTGCGCGGCGTAAGCAGCCATCCGCTCGCCTTGCCAGATTTTGTTTTTAGCGGTGCTCCAATCAGGAATCGATGACGCTTTTGGCGCGGGTGTCCATGCCTCGGGGAGCAAACCCATTTCGCGTTGATTTTTGACGCGACTGTTTTGCCACTCGTCCCAGCCCTTTTTCTGGTATCGCTCCCGGTAAACGGCAATGTCTTCGTCTCTTGCATGGAGCGGCCAGTGAGGGGCGATGTAGGCGGCGTAGAGAAAAAACGGCTTTTTCCCTTTGACCGCTTCTTTCAGAAAATCGACGCCATAATCATTGAATGCTTCGGTCATGAAGAAATCCCCGCTAAGTTTCCAGGGCTGATCGTCGAGCGAGAAATCGTTGTCTTTTACCGCATTCCAGTAGCTGATTTTTCCCTGACAATTAGGGCCGAAGAAGCGGTCGAAGCCGCGTTTCACAGCAAGGTCCCGGCCCTGCCATTTTCCAACCATCGCAGTGTGGTATCCGTTTGCCTGAAGGACTTCGGGGATCAGGACGCACCTCGAGAAATCTTTCGGTTCATTCCAGCGGTCGCCGCGATGTCCGGTTTGCTGACAATAAAGACCGGAGAGGAGGGATGCACGCGTCGCACCGCAGACAGAGTTGTTGTAAAACTGGGTGAAACGTAAACCGTCTTTTGCCAACGAATCAATGTGAGGTGTCTCGAGTTCTCCTCCGTAGCATCCCAGATCGGACCAACCCATGTCATCGACCATGATGAGGACGATATTAGGTTTCTCGGGTGCCGCCTCAGCTGATCTCAGCACAGTGAAAAACAGCACGACGAAAATACTTCGGAAAAACACACGACCCATCATAGAAAAGGATTGTTCATAAATTGACGAATCGTTCAATTCCGTGGATTCCGCGAAGACGGAGTTATCAATGCTTCCCTGAAGCGGTGATTTTCATTTTAAAACCAAGTCATGAGTGGTCATTCATTCACTCTCACGACAATCATTTACACGGCTGCCTGTTTTTTCCAAACCGCTCAAGGAAGGAACAAAAAGGTCGATTCCAAAGAACCTAACATGTAAGCAAATGTCGCCGTGCCGATACACGACGGTGTTATTTCCTTCCACCCCCGGCTCCCGCCCTCAATCAAATGTCAGGACTAGAAAATCAATTTTCAAGGAGTCCCTGACTGGTATTGAAGTAGCTGCCGCTGCCGCTAATTTGTTTCACGTAACTCTTTATCATGAACACCGTTCCGGGTTCTGACTCCGCTTCCTCCAAAAACTCTGTCTCTTTAATCGGTTCTTTCGTGAGTCGCTGAAAAGGTCCAGCGATTGATGGGGCTCGGTAAATCAAATACGAAACCTCTTTGATCCCTGCCGGGGCGTTCCATGTAAAAAGACGGCCATGATCTGTTTTCGCTGAGGTGAAATCAGTCGGCGGCGGGACGGGATGCATACGCAAAGTGGGATCTCCCATCAAAGCGACGTGAATGGGATTTGGATTCCACTCGGAATCGTCGTTTTCTCCGGACACAGTCAGGCGGGTGTTATTCGGCCCGAGATAGTCTCCGTAGGGATCGTTGGCCTGCGTTCTGAGAGCGCAATAGCCGATATTTTTTCCCAGCGCCATGGAATGGAAAAACCAATGCGGGCGGCCGTCCCAGGCACAGGTCAGAGCATTGCCATCAGCGGCGAGCGGGGCGCGCATGAAATTATCGCGATGATTCCAGTCTCCGAAATAGCTTCCAAACAACATCGTGAAAACCGCCATCGATCCTTTAGCCGCGAAGTCATCTGTATTTCCCACGCCTCCGGCTTTGGCATGACTACCGCCACCACATCCGTAGGCCCAAAGGTAGGGCGTTTTTGGTAGAGTAGTGAACCAGTCCACATCATCCGTTTTTCCTGCACCGAAGAAGGTGGCGAAATTGGACCAGCCACCCCAGCCGAAGGCCTCTCCTGAAAAGGCACCGAAATTGTCGTCGATCAATCCTCTGGCTTTTGTGAAAACCCGGGCCTGCCTGAAGGCATGATTTTTCTTGAGGTAACGCCGCAGCAATTCCGTTTCGCTCAGTTTAAACGCCGGCATATCAGACAAATCCACTCTTCCGACTTCCAGTTCGAGGGAATGGGGAGCAATCGCATCCCGGTCGTATTTTCTGTCGCCCGGAATATTCGCCCATTTGTCCGGACCGCTTTTCTGATTCTCCGGCTTAAAAGTTTTATGTATTTCCTTGTCGGTCCATTTTCCATCGACATCGGCATAGACCAAATCTGCGGGCCAGGCCGTGAGATGGTTGACATGACCATCCGGATTTATCGAACCCGAATAGGGAACGGGAATATGTCCAAACAAAAAGACCGTCTGGATTTTCGATTCACTTTCCTGATAGGTATTCCGAATCAGGTTTCGGACACTTTCGACTGAATCGTCCCGGTGAACATCCTTCCGGATCACCTGCCAACCATCTCCAATCAAATCCTGCTTCAGTTGTTTGAGTTCATCAGCCAAAGCCGGAGCGACACTCTTTTCAACAAGAAGCAACACGCCCCCGCGATTCTCCACCAACGGCAATTCGATCCCGCTGCAAAGGTAACTTCGCCCGACATATCCCGCCGCGAAGCAATCGACTCGATATTCGTATTGCAGCCCCGGTTTCACCATTTCATCGACGAACGAAACCGCATCACCCTTCAACACAGCCGCAGGCGTGGCATTCCAACGCTTTCCACCAAAAGGACGGCGATAAATCACATACGAAAGGCACTCGGCTTTGGGCCATTGCAAAGTAATCTCTGCCGGCTTCTTCTGAACTTTGGCACTGACCTGAACGGCATACTTCGCACTTTGCAACGAACGGGACGGCTTCGCCTCCGTTTGCTCTTTCCTCTCATCAACTGCTTGCGAAGGCAAAGCGATCCAAAACAAAATCCAACAAAGATATTTTCCAAAATTCATAGTCTGAGACCGATACCCCCCCCGTCATAAACCTTTTCATTAAGCCAATTAGTCTGAGCCGGAATGAAAAGGGACACTGTTAGGGATCTACTTCACAGGGGAAAATCGGAGCGCCCGCAGATCAAGGAGCGCCTCCTTCACCGGCCCGAGAGAACGCATCACGATTTTATTGTCCCCCCCGCTTAAATCCACCGCTCCTATTTCAGCAAGCTCGAAGGTCCCCCAACTTCCGGTGCTTTCGACCACGCCCGTTAAGATCTGCTTTCCGTTGACGATCAGTTGCCATTCATTACCCGCCGCTTCCGGAGAAACAGAGTATTCCCATGCCAGAGAATACTTGCCGGGACGATCCAGAACAGCGGTCCATTCGGCGCGATCGCTTTGCGAGGTCCACCATCCGAGCGTATCGAAGTCAGGCATAAATTCAAGTCGATCACCGGAAGTCCGACATTTCGAGGCACGAAGTTCGATGACTCCTTCTCCATTCGGAGCGACACGCGCAGACAACACCGGTGCTCGCGGTTTCTCTTGAGATCCGAGACTACCCAGGTAGACAATCAGATCGGCAATTTGTTGCTGCGTTAGAGTCGCTTCCAATCCGTCCGGCATGAGGGAAATTCCCGTGGATTGCATTGACTCAATATCGGCTCGCAGAAGTTTCTGCTCACTGCCGTCGGCGGTCCGCAGAGTGATACCGCCGGCACTCTCCTCGCTGATGAGGCCGAAAAGTTGAGTTCCCTCTCGGGTAGAAATCACATAGTTAACATACTTGTCCTCCACCGCGCGGTTGGGGTCGAGGATTGCAACGAGCATGGAATCGGGGGATCGATCCGTGAGCGCGGCAAGGTCCGGTCCAATCGCGTTCCCAATGCCCTCCAGGACATGACAGGCAATACAAGCAGTTGCGAATGCGGTGCGCCCCGCAGCCGCATCCCCTTTCATCTTCAGGACATTCGTGTGATCTTTCAGGACCTGCGCCCGACTCGGATTACTGGCGGTCTGAAACAATTCACGACTCCGCGATTGAACGGCTTCATCCGAAGAATCGTTTAGTCTTTGGCGGGTTGCGGCGTCAATTTGCGCCACTGGAATTTTTCGATCTTCGAGTGCGGTGACAAAAAGCTGCGTCCATTCAGGCCTGCTCATGAGAAGCTTCAGTGCAGTCGCTCGATCTGTTGGCCCGAATGAGGCCCATCCTTCGATCAGTTTTCCGGCGGCCCCCGGATCTCCGGACTTACCGAGGGCATCAAAGGCAGCCGCCCGAATCTTCCCGGAAGACTGAGGGGACAGGTGCCTCGCGAAAAGATCCAGATCCGTCTTCGCCTTAAAAACCGCTTTGCATTTTAATAGACGCATCGCTTCGAGATGTTGCCACTCGGAAAGCTTGTCGTTACTTACCAAGCTTCGCGAACCGTTTGAAATTCGATGGAGCGCATCCCGTTCCTCCTGATTTTCGGTGAGGCTTTCGATGGCAGCGCCTTTTTCAAGCAATCCGATGAGGATCGCAATCTGCCAGAATTTCGCTGGACCGTCGTTACTGACAGCAGCGGCGATCAGTGTTTTTATCGCAGCGGTAGACTTCCAACGGCTCGCGATCGATGCGAACGTTTCAATCTGAGCATTGGAAGGCGCTTTTACCGAAGGGAAATCACCTAGCACTTTTTTATACTGAGCCCCATCCGTGTAGGCGAGGCTCAGTAAGTCGACGATCGGATCGATGTTCTCCGGATTTACGGAACTAAAGGACGTCGCTGATACATAGGGCTCATCACGATGTTGGAGCAATATTCCGGCAAGCGTTCGGTGGGAAACATCGCCCTCTAATTCGCCGAGCACCCCCGCCAATTCCTGAGCGACGGAGGGGTCGGCCAAATGCCCCTTTGCCGCGGCGACGATTTCATGAGCACTCAAGTGAGCGGCCGCGATCCGAATCGCATTTGTCAAAACCCCGGGGTGTTTGTCTCCTATCGCGATCCGACAAACCACTTCATCAACCTTGCCGAGCCCGTCTAAAACCGAGAGGGCGTGGAGTCGCGCTGTCGGTGACTCTCCTTTTCCTACGATGGAGATCAAAGCAGGAACGGCATCTTCCGCTTTCCGCCATAGCAACATCTGGTGGACGAGATCGCGAATCGTTCCGTTGGAACTTTCGAGCTGCGCTACCAATTCGACGTTTGTGAGTGAATCCAGCTTCGGCACCGCACCCGGCTTTTCGCCTGCGGGATAGATTCGGTAAATTCGGCCTAAATCACTTCCCCCACGAAGGTCATACTTTTCCTGCCACTGGTTTGGAATCCACTCAGGATGCTCGATCACGAGCCGATACATGTCAGCCACCCAGATCGCACCGTCCGGTCCCGTTCGCACCGAGACGGGACGTGACCAGGTATCCGTCGAAGCAAGGAACTCCTTGTCCCGTTCATCAAAGGCGCGGTCGGAAGTGAAGGTCGCACCTTTCGGAGAGAGCACCTGCCGACTCACCAGATTGTGGACCGGTTCGCAAACGAAAGCGTTACCCGAAAATCCAGGACCAAGTAGAGTGTCACGATAGATCGCCGGACCACAGGCCGAGGTGAAACGGTTCGCTCGATCGGGTTGATTGAATCGCTCGAGGGTGGCGCTCAAGGGAAAGACCGGAGCCGCTCCCGGATCGATCGGGACATTTACCGCGGCTGATGGAGGCGAGACCGCACCATTTCGCTTCAACCGCGAGTAGCGCATCGGATAGTGCCAGAGAGGATTGCTGTTGTTACAACCGAACCAGTTCCCCCAATCATCCCGGTAGCGGCCACACTGAGTCCTCCCCGAGAGAGGTTCGTGCGCTTTGGTCGCAGGATTGATCCGCAAATCATGCCCGCGGATATCCACCTCATCCCGCGTCTCTTTGGAAAGAATGACACCACCGCCATCGCCATTGGCGACGTGGAGCCAATTGTCGAGGCCCCACGCGAGCCCGTTGACGCGATGCTGCTGATTCGATTTGGCGAAGCCCTCATACCAGATTTCCTCTTGATCCGCCTTGCCGTCACCATCGGTATCTTCGGCGTAGATGATGTTCGGTGCGGTCGTGACGAGCACTCCTTTGTCCCACACTTTCACGCCTGTGGGATAAGATAAATTATCTAGAAAAATCTTCGCCTCGTCAAAGCGACCGTCGCCGTTTGTATCGGTCAACACCTTGACACGACCGCCGGGAACATTGAGAGGATCATCGAGTCCGTTCCAGGTAAGCCCATTGGGATAGTCGCGCATTTCAACGACCCAGAGTCGACCATCCGGCCCCCAATCAAAAGCAACCGGATCGATCACGAGCGGCTCGGCGGCGACCAGTTCGACAACCATCCCGGGCTTGGTGTGCATTGACGCGAGCGATTCCTCCGGCGATAGCGGTTCATCATTGGGACGTGGCCGAGGCGGAGCTTCCTTCGCGACTTTGTCAGGGCGTCCCCCGGCAAGTTCCGTCACTGCATTTACAATGATGTCTTCCGTCTCCGGCGCGAGACGCGACGGCTTGTCGTAAGAGACCATCGACCGATTTACTTCGTAGCCCCCTTCGGAGATTTCTTTTGCTGTAGTGATGTAGCAGGGCGACTCGTTCGCGTAGCCGATTACCCAGTTGTGACGAAGCGGTGTATTGAGTTCATCCTTGATCCGCAGTGAATACCCCGAGGTGACTTCGCCGGGCAAAAACGCAGTCGTGAGGCTTCGATCCCCCTCTCCGGCGAACTGCCAGGTTTGAACCAAATAATCGAATTCCTTCGGCACCGTTTCACCGCTGTCGAGACGGTCGAGCCATACCTGCCCGTAGAAGGCTCGTCGCTTATTAGTCCCCGCAACCCAACCTTCCAGTTCCTTCCGGTCAGGCTGGGAGGCGAGAGGCAACTGCACCGTTTGTGCCTCGCACTTCGGCGGAGCAGTCAGTTCGAAAGTCAGCTTCGAGTCTCCGAGTAGTGCGTCGACCTGATTTGCGATTTCATTGCCGTGCTTGACGATAGACGGAGCGGCGTCTGCCGTGCGTGGCTCGGGATTCGCGTCAGCCCCGCAACCGGCCGCAACCAAAGCGACACTGTCGGGATGACGGGACTCGATCGTCAATGCCGCTGCTCCGGCCCAGTCTCCGTGGAAGCCTTTCTTCGGCGGAGAGTAGGAAGTGCAATGACAGGCATAGCTTAAAAAAACGCCGAGAACCTTCTCATCGACGGAAGTCACCGTGAGAACAGGCAAACTGTGATCGACACTCCCTTGCTGATTTGGGCTCATCCCGACCCACTTCCCCTCTTTCACGATGCGTCGGTTCATTGCAAACCCGGCGCGTCCTTCGCCCCAGCGTAAATTCGCGGGCTGTCTTGACTCAGCGGCCTGAACTCCGACTGAGATCAAACGTTCAACGAGCCAATCGGTGTATTCATCAATGTGCTCTTTCTCTTCCGGGGGCAGCACTTCACAAAAGTGCAGCTCTTGCATGTAGTTACTCAGAGAAGGCCCCCCATGGGTGTGAGTCGCCGAGATCGCAAATTTCTCCGCGCTGATTCCGATCTTCTTCGTCAATCCCGCAAGGACTCGATCCCGCAACGAACGCGGAACCCCCAGTAGCTCGACCGTGATCATCAACGAACCGAGTTCTCCGTCTGGATCCCCAATTGCGAGTGCACGAGCGAAGAGCTTATTCTCATCCGGCGTCCCTTCATATCCACGGGAAGCGTAGCCGACCATGCGAACCGGCACTCTCGGTGTGATGTCGATTCTGGCGAGGCCTGCGGTGGTATTGGGCGTATCCTTTTTTTCCTGCCAAAAAACGGCGACAGCAATGGCCACCAGAAAGAGAAAAGGAAGGCAACGCTGCCATCGGAGTGTTTTTACGGGTGTCATCTTAATGGAAATCGAGTGAGAATTCTCTTGGAAAGCCAGGATTCATTGATCGTTTCCCGCGTCTCTTTTTGAGCCGCTATCTTTTTCAAGGTTGGCAAAAAGGGCCTCGCGGTATCGCCTAGATAATCAAGGGCATTCAGGGCGAGGACGCGACTGAATTTGTGGTCCGATTCAATGACCTCCCTGAGAGCAGAAAGAGCGTCATCCGTTTTGGCGTTGGCACGGCACAGGGACCAAGCCAGGGCCACCTTCACATCGGGATTGGATTCCCTCGCGAGACGTGTCCGCAAAGCCGCGACGTCGGCAGAGGGGAGCGCAGCGTGGTATCGAATCGTAGCATTTTCGTCATCAAGCGATAATTCGCCCGCCACGAGCGTCTCCAACGGGTAGCGAGATTCATCGGCGCAATATTCATAGATGCTTCCCCCATTTTCTTCGGCTGCCTTCATCTGCTGTTCAGACAGGAAACCGCTGTCCCGCGTTTCCAAGATCCAGTCGGCAAGTTCGCCCCGCATTCGATCCAGAGTATCCCCGTGGGCGGGATCCCCGGCGAGATTGGTGAACTCGTCAGGATCTACTTCCATATCGTAGAGCTCCTCCGTCGGCTTGGTTTCCGCGAGAAAACTGCGAAAGCGCCCCTCTTCTCCAGTTTCCTGAAGTCGGCGAAACGCTTTCGAGCTTTCCAGTTTCTCCATATAAGTGAGCCAGGGAAAAGACGGCACCTGCGGCATGAAATTTCGCGTGTAGCGAAAGCGTTTGTCACGAACCGTGCGAATGAAATCGATCCGCTCATCCATCCGGTCCCGGGTGAAAACGAGGTTCTTGCGTGGCGCTGCAGCGTTCTCACCGAGGAACGCCTCGCCGTCCAACTCCTCAGGAACATCCAAACCGGCAAGGCTCAAAACGCTTGGGCCGAGATCCATCAGACTCACGAGTCGGCCCAACACTTCACCCTGACTCGCCGGGGCGAGATGTTTCCATTTCTCCGGAAAGTGAATCAAGAGTGGGACTCTCGTTCCTGCTTCGGTGATCCACTGCTTGGCACGGGGAAAGGGAGCCCCGTGATCAGAGAAAAAGAACACGATCGTATCATCGGCAACGCCGGTCTTCTCGAGATGGCGCAAGATCGGGCCGACGTATTGATCATCCATTAGGGTGACCAGGTCCTGATAACGCGCCCATTCCTTCCTCACAGCGCCACCGTCCGGCAACCATCGCGGCGGAGTCACTTCGTCGGGATCGTGTCGCTGTTCTTCGGTGAGCTTTGTTTGGTCGACAAGACTGGTTTTGCTGCCTTCCCAGAGTCGGCTCTCGTGTGTGTCTGGAAAATTGTAGAGCGCAAAAAATGGCTGTCCTTCCGCCCGGCGCGTCCAGTCGGCTTTCTTCCACTGCTTTTCATCCCAGACATCGGGGCCGGAACCAAAATTGTAATCTTCCTTGCCCCGGTTGATGCAAAAATAGCCCGCCTCGCGAAGAGCCACCGGAAACGGACGAATCGCATTTGGCAGGACGATACTGCTTCGCATGTGTTGCGAGCCAATGGACGACGGATGCATTCCAGTGATGAGAGATGACCGTGAAGTGGCACAAACGCCCGTCGCCGAAAAGGCCCTTGTGTAGCGAACGCTGCGGGCCGCAAAAGCATCGAGATTCGGGGTCTTCGCGTCCGGATCTCCGTAGCAACCCAGATTGGGGCTCATGTCTTCCGCGATGATGAACAGAAAATTGGGACGCTCCTTTCCTTCTGCATGCAGATCCTCCGCATGCAGAGAGAGGGAACCCAAAACGATCGCCACGATCCAACCCTCCGAAGCCTGGGCGAAGGAGGGTTGAATCGATGACCTAAGCCTATTGAGTTGTGAGCGCAAAAAGCGGGACAAGGTGGGCCGAAGCGTCCCGCTGAGCCGCGTCGTCCGATACCATGAATTCGAACCGAATCGCTTCGCAGAAAAGCGGGCCGGCGCTTCCGACGTCTCTTCGGACGACGCGGCTTGGCAGGGACACCTCGCCCCACCGAGGAGATCTCTCGACAATCGGGCTGTTTTTGACCTTTTGAGATCATATCGCTTGAATCGATCAATCATCATCACTCATTCAACTCAGGGCGCGCCGCCTTCCATCCGGCGTGGAGTTGTTCTGTCAGGGCAGGGATGCGATCCCGATGGGCCGGATCGCGAGCAAGATTCACATTGCCCTCCGGGTCATTTTTCAAATCGTAGATTTCCACTTGTCGGAAATCCCCATCCTCACTGAGCCACTCGGTGAATCGCCAGCGATCCGTTCGCATCGAAGTCCCCATGGTTTTGCGATGCGCTTTCAAGACTCGTGGGTACTGGGAAAATGCCGCCGTTTTCCATTCCCGCTCAGGATCGTTCATCAAGGGCAAGAGACTGTCTCCTTCCACTCCTTCATCCAGAGGGAGTCCGCAGGCTTCTGTCAGGGTCGGCAGGACATCAACTAACTCAACAAGGGCATCGCTGCGGGCACCTCGCGATTTCTGCCCGGGAATTTGGATAATCAAAGGGACCCGGCAAGACAGTTCGTAGTTGTTACGCTTGCACCACAAATGGTTCTCCCCGAGGTGATAGCCGTGATCGCCCCAGAAACAGATTACCGTATTTTCGCGGAGCCCAAGTTCATCCAAGCTCACGAGAAGCCGACCGACCTGAGCATCGATAAAGCTGGCACAGGCATAATAGGCACGGCGCATTTCCCGGGTGAGTTTTTCATCAGCGACCGCTTCGCCTCGCTTGCGCGGAATCCCATGGTAGGCGCGGATCTCGGCAGAGTCATAGTGAGCATATTCCGGTGAGCCTTTAGGATAATAAGGATTAGGAACATCGGGAATGCTCCCCTCCGGATAGAGGTCGAAATACCGTTTCGGCGCGATAAAAGGAACATGTGGTTTTAGAAATCCCACCGCGAGAAAGAAAGGCTCCCCGCTTTTCGCGTGTCTCTTCAGATGGTCGATCCCCTTACTCGCGATTTGCCCGTCGGCGTGTTCATCATCGGGGGTATCGGATGACTCCCAGGGCAGCCCTCGAATGATGGCATCTTTCCAGGACGCATCCGCTTCCGCCAGCTGCGGATAATTTTTCGCGAGAGCATCCCGGTGACCGGCAAACCACTTTTCGGCAATCGCTATCCCCTCTTTGGAATGGTAAAAGTTCGGTTTCGGAAACCATCCCGGTTCACTCCAGGACATCTCATCATCGATCCCGTTACCAAAGGCATGCCCCTTTGCCCCGTGATAGATTTTCCCCACGGCAAGGGAACGGTATCCCGCTTCGCGAAACTGCTGCGGGAGGGTTTTAACATCAGGGAGGGCTTTTCGGAAATGAGTCGTGAGATCGTAGACGCCAGTGGAATCGGGACGCCGCCCCGTCATGATCGATGCCCGGGACGCATTGCAGACGGATTGCTGGCAGTAGGCTCGCAGGAAAGTAGTGCCCTTCGCCGCGAGCGCATCGAGATGCGGAGTGACCGCAACTTTATCCCCGTAGCAACCCAAAGTAGGCCGTAGATCATCAACCGCGATAAAGAGCACGTTCCGCTTCGGCTCGTCCGCATTGGCATCAGATAGCCCAGGTCCTAAAACGGCTAATAGGATCGCGAAAGGTTTCTGATAAATTCGCATTGGATTTTTAGGGGCTTCCCTTTTTGGAATACTAATGAAACGGTAAAATGAGAGGTATTGTCAACAGTGCCTCAAACCTTGATCGAGGTTTCAGATCGGCAGAAAGGCCACTTTAGAGATTAGCTAAGATGAAACGACTCCCCCTGATTCCCTTTCTCTGCCTCATGGGCATGACTTGCGCGCGCTCCGAAGAAAATTTCGGGACGCTTATTTTTGAGGACCGCTTCGAGAGAGCTGAATCGCAGGAACTCAAAGACGAACCCGGCAACGGCTGGACCACGAGCAGCGACAGGACGGCGAAGGGTAACAAGCAAATCGATCTCCGCGACGGAGCGGTTTACCTTTACACCCACGCAGAGGCAAACCACGCCACATCATTCCGGCACGAATTTGCTTTCAAAGACGGAACCGTCGGTCTTCGCTTCAAGCTCGAAGATGAAAGCGACTCCCTGAACTTAAATTTTGCTGATCTCGGTCTCAGGACGGTCCATGCCGGTCACCTTTTTAAGATCATTCTCGGAACAACAGGTGTCAAAATCGCCGATCAGAAGAGAGGTGAGATGAACCTCGTGCTTCGCAACGCCAAAAAGGAAGGCACCCTTACCCCTGAGCAAAAGAAATTCGTCTTCCAAAAGTCGAAAACGATCCCGCACCCTATCTCAGCAGGTCAATGGCATCAGGTCTATGTGACGATTGAAGGTGACAAAATCTCCTGCAGAATCGACGACGAACCCGTCGGAAGCTTCCAATCCGATGGCTTCGCTCACGAAACCAAAAAACTCCTCCGGCTTCTTGTTCCGAAAAACGCCTTGGTTGATGACGTGAAAATCTGGAGACTACGCTGAGGAGACTTCGGCCCTTGATGCCCTCTTCGGCGACGGAGTTCGCCTAACACAGTTCCTGAGGGATAGGCTGAGAATCGATTCACTGTGAATCGTCAGAATCAGCGATTCCATCGCCATCTTCATCAACGACTCCCGAAAGAGGATTTCCCTTCACCGCCTCCCACGCAATCTTCCGGAAAATTCGATCAAGCTCGCGCCCGGGAAACTCAGGATTTCCTCCAAATTTCACATCCCCCTCGATCAGCTCCGGCGAACGTCCGTAAACCGTGGCATAGAATACGTATCCTTCGAGTCGATCAAACCCGGGCCCGAGATGGCCAAGCTTATCCCGCCAGAGCGCCCGATCCTCTTTTTCACCAACGGCACTGTGTAACCCTTCGACCCCGGGAAGTTCTCCTCTCAGAAAGTGCTTCGCCGCAATCACCATGGCATCGCAGGTAGGGAGGATAAAAACGATCTCGCCATAGTCCTTACGCAGAGTTCCTACCAAATCGACATAACCGAAGCTACGTTCGTCTCTCAATTGATCCAACTTTTCCGGAGTGAAGACCTCTTCAGTCTTCGGTTCCTCCTCAAACTGATAGAGCTGCGGCCAGGCATCGGAGAGGTAAAACTTCATCGCCGGATTGTATTTGAGACAAAAATCGATCCAGCAGGAATAGTAGGCCGGCTTGTCATTAAAATACGGCCCCCACATCATCGCCTCCCATTCCGCATTGGCAATCGAAGCAAGGAGCTTTGGCTGTGGTTTGCGATCGAACTGAAAAATCCCGTTCTCCTGCTCCCACTTGTAGCGAACACTTCCGGTGATGCCGCCGCCGGTATGAGTCAGAAGCGGTTGATCAAATCCGGACGCTTTGCAGATTTTAAGAAAAGTTCCGTAACCGGGAGTCATGAAACTGTGTCCCGTTCCGACAATTCGCAGAATCCCGTTTTTCTGCTTCTCGTACGAGGTTACTGCGGGATTTTTCCCGCCTTTTGCCTTCGCGTAGATTGCTGCCATTTCCTCCGGCGAACGATTAGAAACGGCGTGCTCAGGAAACGTTCCTTCTTCCCAGCCGGGATTGACCGCAAACTTCCGGGGTGCGCCCCCTCGCGAAGCTTTGGCGCCCGAACCTGTCGTCTTCGCCTCAAGAGCCTTCCGATAAGCGATCGCTTCATCAATCGAGAGAGTGCCGTCTTTGTTCGCATCGGCTTCAGGAAATCGCTGCAACCAGGAAGCCAACTGCTGAGACGATGGACTTTGAGCCTGAGCAACAGGAATCAAAAGCGAAGAATAAATCAGGAAGGTAAGGATCTTTGATCTCATGAATGGACACAGACGAACGGAGAGGAAAAAAGGTTACCTGAATGTATTCGGAAAGTTCAATTCCTAATCTACGAACACCCCCTTGATCGCGCTACTCATTCTGATGGATTTGCTTATCGCGGCGACCTCTGATGAGCTTTAGTTACCGGTAGTTCGCTCGCATCACTCATGAATCCGAAATCGCCCTCGTCTCTTCACACCGTCAATCGACGACATTTTCTCCGCACAGGGGTTGCGACGATGGCCCTGCCAACCCTTGAGGCATTTTCCGCTCCTAATTCAGAGCCCGCAAAACCTCGCAATTTCATCTCCGTTGGCACCTGGCTGGGGTGGCATCAAAAGGCATTCTTTCCCAAAGAGATCGGAGCCAACTATGAGATCTCAGAAACACTGAAGCCACTCGATGAATTACGCGATGCCTTCACTATTTTCTCCGGACTTGATCATCGCGCTCCTAACGGTCACGGATCCTGGAGCAATTTCCTGTGTGGCTCCAAACCTGAGACCTATTCACTGGATCAGAAAATTGCCGATCAAATCAGTCAAAAAACGCGATTCGCCTCCTTTGAACTCACTGCCGGTGCCGGTGAAGCTTCCAAGGCAATGAGCTTCACGAGACAGGGCGTGGGCCTTCCCATGATTCAGCGGCCCAGCGTCCTCTACAAACAACTTTTCCTCTCCAAGGCTGATCGAGCCCGCAGCGAATACCTACTTCGGAGCGGTCGGAGTTCGCTCGACATCGTTCTCGAAGATGCGCTGCGCTTGCAGAAATCCCTCCCCGGACGCGACCGCAACAAGCTGGATGAATATTTCGAATCTTTCCGCGCGGTCGAGAAACGCATCGGTCGTCAAATCGACACAATCAATGATCCCGTTCCGGAAACGAATTACAAGCTACCCAGCTACGACCCTATCACTCCGAACCTTCAGATCGAAGCCGAGGCGATCATGTATGACCTCATGGCCCTCGCGCTCGACACCGAATCGACCCGGGTGATGTCCTTGTTTCTCCACGGACTTGGGCAGGTCTTTTCCTTCGAGGGGGAAGCGCTCAGCGCAGGATACCACGGACTCTCTCATCACGGAAACGACCCTGTCATGATCCGCGATCTCGTTGCGATTGAAACAGCTCACATCCACTGCTTTGCAGGATTCATTGAACAGCTCAAAGCAAAGAAAAATCAGGAAGGCAAATCGCTTCTCGATGACACCGTGATCCTCCTCGGCACCGGAATGGGAGACGCGAGTCGCCACAGCAATGCAAACCTGCCAACGATTGTGGCCGGCGGAGGATTCAACCACGGGAGCCACCTCGCCATCGACAAAGCCGGCAAAGACGCCCCGCTGCTCGGTGATTTATACATTACTCTGATGCAACGTCTCGGAATGGAAGTCGACAACTTCTCCAATGCATCACGCAACATGAATCAACTTTTCAGCTGATCTGCTGATCTGCTGATCTGCTGATCTGCTGATCTGCTGATCTGCTGATCTGCTGATGATCTGACTATCATTCATCTTCTCAAACCGCGATGAACTTTAAAGTCCTTTTAACTTGGTGCGTCCTTTCGACGCTGATTTCCTTCTCGCTCACTGCCAATGAAATCCCTGAGCCAGTCCTCGATATCATCTCTAAGAACTGCCTTGAGTGCCATGACTCAGACTCCGAAAAAGGCGACGTGAATCTCGATCACACCTCCATCGACTGGAGCAACATTGAGGACATGGACACCTGGCTGCGCGCCCTCGATGCGATCGACGAAGGCCTCATGCCACCGCCCGACAAGCAGCAACCGAGTAAAGAAGAGCGGGAAACCGTTGTCGCCTTTCTCGACGAAAAGGTAATGGAGCACACCCCCATCGGAGGCACCCTGCCGCGTCGGCTGAATCAGCCTGAATACGAAGCCACTATCCGTGACCTCATCCAACTCCCAAAATTCAAACTACCGGTTGGCTTCCCCAGAGACACCGAATACCATGGCTTCGATAATGTCGGTGAGGGCCTTGTCCTCTCCCCTTCTCATCTCGACGCCTACACGAAAGTAGCCGGAGCAGTCGCCGACCAGATTTTTCCACCAGAGAGAAGCGCTCCGAAGAGACAAAAATGGGAAGCCGGTTCCGAAGACCTCGTCCTCAGCTTTTCAGCCGCGACCGTTCACGGTGAGGCCCTCCGACTCGTCTCGCGGAGTGCCGACATTATGCGAAGCTGCACCTGGCCGAGTCGTATCGAAATGAGCCGCTCAGGAACCTATCGAATCACGATCGACGCGTCGAAGTTCCTCTCTAAAAAAGGCCACCCATTTGATCAAGCGATGCTCCTTAGGGTCTATGCCAGAGCCGTCTCGGCGACTGATCGCTCTCAGATTAGGCATTTCCGCCTCCTCAAAGAAATCCAGGTAAAAACAGAAGCCCCCGAAACAACTCTTTTTGAAGCCGATCTTTACGAAGGGGAAACCGTCCTCTTCCATTGGGTGAACGCTGAAATGACCCATTCGCATGCTGAGCTCTCTGCTCAGCTTGAGGCATGGTTTAAGACTGACCAACGCTTTCTCGCGGCCTGGCAAAAGACCGTCTTTCGAGAAGGCGATATTCGCCGCCCGCAGACGACCTCACTTCGAGGACGAAACGGCTGGGATATTATTTCGAAACACTGGGCCGATCCGAAACTGGACCTCAGCGAGGCGACAATGGATTCGAAAATGACTCAACGACTTCTCGGGATCGCGAACTCTAACGAAGGCACCTTTAATTTTGCCGATGCGCTCTGCCATTTCTACCACAACCATGGCCCCGCCCTCGAACTTCACCATCTCTCGATTGAAGGACCACTGAAGCGGGTCGACAGCCCTGCTGACAAAGCGAGAGAGAGCATTCAGAAACGAATCACAGGAGTCAGAAAAGAGGGCCAATCGCAGGAAGATTTCACCCGCGAAATGCTGAAGTCATTTCTCCCTCGTGCCTTCCGAAAACCCGTCAGTGAGGAAACCGTGGCGAGCTACCTTACGATCGCAACACGCCACTGGGATAATGGGTTCAGCCTCGAAGAAGGACTGCATTTACTCCTTCGCAATATCCTCATCTCACCTCGCTTCCTCTACCGCTCTCTTGATTCGACTAAGATGGATGATTTTGATCTCGCGACGCGACTGTCCTACTTCCTGACACAACGACCGCCCGATGCCACATTGAGAGATCTCGCCCAGCGAAATCGGCTCTCGCCGACAATCCCGGCCGGACCCGACGGCAAAAGGAAGGAATACTGGGTCCTCCGACGCGAGGCCGAACGACTCATGCCCTCGAAGGAATCTGCCGCCTTCATCGAGAGCTTCGTCGGGCAGTGGCTCGATACGCGAACGCTCAGCGGGATCATGCCTGATCCGAAGTTCAAATTTGATGAAGAAAGCACCGCGATGGCACGGAGGGAAACAGAGCGCTTTTTCACGGAGATCCTCACCAAAAACTTACCGATGACCGATTTCATCGATCCCGACTTCACCTACTCCTCTGTCAATTTCGTTCAGAGGAATTATGGATTCACCCCGCCTTTCGCAAGAGCGGAAGGCGTCACACTCGACGACAAGGCAAAGGCAGCCTTTCGAAAAATAGAAATCGACCGGGGAGGACGCTATGGCGGCCTCTTAGGACAGGCTGCTATTCTCATGGCAACCGCGAACGGCGTCGATACTCAGCCCGTGATTCGCGGCGTCTGGGTCCTCGAGAATATCCTCGGCACTCCTCCGCCGCCGCCGCCAAAAAACATCCCCGCGCTGACCCCTGACACGCAGGGAGCCACGACCCCAAGGGAGGTGCTTAGCGCTCACACCAAAGATGCTGCCTGCGCCGGCTGTCATCAGCGCATTGATCCCGTCGGGTATGTTCTGGAAAATTATGATCCTGTCGGTCGCTGGCGAACCGAATGGCCTGTCTCGAACGTGAAGATCGATCCGTCCGGAGTTCTTCCTGATAAAACGAAGATAAAAGACGCCATCGAGTTCAAAGCCTGGCTCGTCGAAAACATCGACCTTTTCTCCGAATGCGTCGCCGAGAAGTTAATGATTTACGCTACAGGCCGCGTCCCGAACTACGCAGAGAAGCGGGAGATTGAGAAGATTGTTGAAAGAAATCACGAAAACGGCAATGGATTCCGTGACCTAATTCTCGCACTGATCGAGAGCGAAACCTTTCGCACCAAATAGCGGAGAAATGCCTTTATCGATCGCCTGAAACGCTCAAGACTCAGCCAATGAATCCCCGTTTGCTCTGTCTTCTCCTTTCACTCCTATGGATCACTCCGCTCTGCGCGAAAGACAGACCTAACATCCTCTATATTCTCGCTGACGATTTAGGCTTCAGCGATCTGGGATGTTTCGGTGGGGAAATCAGCACCCCCGTTCTCGATGATCTCGCAAAAAACGGAGTTCGCTTAACTCAGTTTTACAACACCGGGCGCTGCTGTCCCTCGCGCGCCGCTATCCTCACAGGGCAGTATCCCCACCGGGTCGGACTCGGCCACATGACGACCAACGATCTGGGGCAACCTGGCTATCGCGGAGTCGTCTCGGATGAAGCCCCGTCAATCGCCCAAGTCCTCGCTCCCGCAGGATACCGCTCCTTCATCTCTGGAAAGTGGCATCTCGGCACCGACGATCCCACCCAACTCGGCTTCGAAGAATTCTATGGCACGCTTGTTAGTGCGAAACGCTTCTTCGATCCCGATCACCTCATTCGTCTCCCCGAGGGGCGCAAAGCGCGTGAATATCCGGAGGGAGAATTCTACGCCACCGACGCGGTGACTGATCATGCGATCGACTTTCTCAACCTCGCCCGTGAAACTCCGGAAAAGCCCTGGTTTCTCTATCTCGCCTACAACGCACCCCACTTTCCGCTGCACGCACCGAAGGAGGAAATCGCGAAGTATGCAGACCGCTATGAAGGAGGGTGGGATCAACTCCGTGAAGAACGTCTCGAGCGCATGAAGGAAGAGGGCATCGTCCCTCACTCAACCCTCTTGAGTCCCCGCTCGACCTGGCAAAATTACGGCGAAACCAAAACGGGCACCAACCCCGCCTGGGACACGCTTCCCAAAGATCGCCGTCTCGACCTCGCCCGCCGCATGGCGATCTATGCCGCGATGATTGATCGACTCGACCAACAAATCGGACGAGTCGTCGCCGATCTCAAAGCCGCCAGGGAGTTTGAAAACACCCTCATCATCTTCACTTCAGACAATGGCGCCTGTTTCGAATGGGACCCGTATGGCTTCGATATTGTCTCGAGCAATCAGAATATCCTCCACACCGGAGAGATGATTGACGAGATGGGAATTCCCGGCACCTTCCACAGTCTGGGTTCCGGCTGGGCCAACGCCGGGAACACACCCTGGCGGATGTATAAACATTTCAATCACGAAGGCGGAATTGCTTCCCCCGGAATTGTTCACTGGCCCGCTGGCCTGAAGGCCCCGGCCGGATCGATCAATCACGAGCCCGCACATATCATCGATCTTCTACCCACCGCTATCGCGTTGGCTGAAACAGACTACACGGGGACCCTCAGCCTTCCCGGCCTCGACCTTATTGATCAAATCAACAACCGTGGTGACGAACGCGCTCTTTTCTTCGAGCATCAGGGCAACCGCGCCGTGAGAATGGGAAAATGGAAACTCGTTGCCCTCGATGACCAAGCATGGGAACTCTACGACTTTACGGTCGACCGCACCGAAATGAATGATCTCGCCGGAGATTACCCGGAACGCGTTAAGGCCATGAACGACGCCTGGGAGAAATGGGGAGCCGAAAATCAAGTCACGCCGCTTCCCAAAGATCTCGGAGTCAAGTATCTCAAAGCCGACCCCTAAACACTTCTATGCTCAAAGGAATTTTCCCCGTCATCCCCACCCTTTTCACCGATGACAACGCGCTTGATCTTGAGGCTCAACGCCAAGTGATTCGTTTTGCACTCAATGCTGGTGCCCACGGCCTTGTCTTTCCCGGCGTTGCCAGTGAATACAATTTTTTAACGCCCGCCGAACGCGGCGAACTGATCGCTCTCGTCGCGGATGAGGTGGGCGACCGTGTTCCCATCGTCGGTGGCGCCAGCGCCCCGACACCGGAAGAAGTCATCGTCGCCGGCCAGCAAGCCGCCGCCAGCGGAATCAATCATCTCATGATCATGGCACCCGGTGGCCTCGGCAAGGATCTCGATGCTCATCAATCATTCTTTTCGAAAGTCTCAACCGGCCTCCCAAATGCCGAAATCATTCTTCAAAACGCACCTTCTCCAATTGGTGCGGGGCTTGAAGCCGGTGCCATCGCTGCGATTGCCGCGGGAAACTCAGCGATCACCTATGTGAAAGAAGAGACACTCCCATCCGGCCCTGCCATCACCAAATTGGCGAGAGCCGGGATTCCCCATCTCAAAGCCGTCTTCGGTGGCGGCGGGGCTCGTTACATTATTGATGAACTCGATCGTGGAGCCCTCGGTGCGATGCCCGCAGTGGAATTGACCGATCTGCATGTCGCGCTCTGGAATGCCTATGCCGACGACGATCACAGCAAGGCCCGCGACTTGTATCGACTCAGTCTCCCCCTCCTCGTTTCGCAGGCAGTGTATCGCATGCGCCTGACCAAATATGTTCTCATGAAGCGAGGCATCGCTGACGCCCTATCCGTTCGAGCCCCCTTGCCCGAGTTAGATGACTACACGAAGCGTGATCTCGACCAAATGATCATCGACCTTGAGAGCGCCCTTTCATGAACGAGGACAAGTCACAGGATACGATTAAAAATATCAAAATCTACCTCGTCGATCTCAGTCAGGATAAGCCCTACCTCGGCTCATTGCGCGAGGGCGAAACCGTCAACGAGGCGGGTTATTTCGTCCGCCAGGGCAACGGCACCGTCTACCCAAGGAAGAACCGATCGCTCGTGGTCAAGCTCACGACCACAGACGGCGTCATGGGATGGGGTGAAACCTATGGCCTCGTCGCTCCTCAGGCGACCGCGGCTATCATCAGTGACCTCCTCACCGGATTCGTGATTGGCCGGGATCCGCGCGAAGTCGAAGCGATCCACGATGAACTTTACGATCTCATGCGTGTGCGTGGCTACACCGGAGGATTCTACCTCGATGCCCTCGCCGCAATCGACATCGCACTCTGGGACATTGCCGGGAAAATAGCGGGTCTTCCCGTCGCTGAATTGCTCGGCGGATTTCAGCGCCAGCGAATTCCCGCTTACGTTTCAGGACTGCCCGAAGACACCCTGACAAAACGCTGTGAACTCGCAAAGTCATGGCAGGAACGAGGATTTAATTCGTTTAAGTTCGCCCTCCCCGTGGCCGACGACGGTGCCGTCGCTGAGATCAAAGCGCTTCGTGAAACCCTCGGAGAAGAAGCCCGGATTGCGATCGATCTCCATTGGGCTCTGACCGGTCCTGACGCCCTGACGCTCGCCGAAGAACTAGCGCCCTTTCATCCCTGGTTTCTTGAAGCACCCGTTGCCACGGAAGAAATCGAGACTCTTCGAGAAGTCGCCCGTGATTCCGGCCAACAGATTGCTGTGGGCGAGGAGTGGCGCACGATCTACGACGCCCGCCTTCGCATCGACCGGGAAGCCTGTCACATCGTGCAGCCGGAAATGGGCCACACCGGGATCACTCAATTCAAACGCATCGCAGAGCATGCCGATCAACACGGTCTTGAAATCATTCCTCACGCCACGATTGGTTCCGGAATATTTCTCGCCGCAAGCCTGCAGGCCAGCGCCGCGCTAAGAGGCGTCACTTCACATGAGTTTCAGCACTCCATCTTTGGTCCTTTTCGTCATTTCACCAATGATGCCCTCCAATGTGAAAACGGTAGTTTCAATCTAACTGCAAGCCCCGGCATCGGAGTCGAACCATCAGAAGCGATGCTCAAGGGGATGACTTTAATTCCCTCATGACCGCTCCCGACTACATCACCTTAGTCCTCTACATCGCGGGGATTTTTGTGATCAGCACTCTTTCCGCCCGCCGCACCAAGAGCCAGAAAGAGATGTTTTCAGCGGGGCGCAATTCGCCATGGTGGGCTTCGGGTCTGAGTGGATTCATGACCATGTTCTCTGCTGGGACATTCGTGGTCTGGGGAGGAATCGCCTACGAACTAGGTCTTGTCGCGGTCGCTATCAACACCTGCTACGGCATCGCCGCGCTCCTTGCCGGCTATTTCGTAGCCGGGAAATGGAATCGCCTCGGCGTCGCGACGCCCGCGGAATTCGTTCAGCTTCGCTTTGGGAATACAGGGCTTCACTTCTTTACCTGGACGATGCTCATCAAGCGCATCCTCGGGGTTTCCGTCTCTCTCTATGCCCTCGCGGTTCTCTTAGTCGCGCTGGTCCCGATGAACCTCACCTGGGCCATTGTTCTCTTTGGTGCCATCGTCGTGGTCTACACCATGCAAGGAGGGCTCTGGGCGGTCTTAATGACTGACGTCCTTCAATTTATCGTTCTCACCGTGGTCGTCTTAATGGTCGCCATTCTCATGATCACGGGAATGGACGGAGTCGCCGCCTACAAGGAATCGGTTCCGGAACATTTTTTCAATCCCGTCGGCGGCAAGTATGGATGGTTCTTTCTTTTCGGCTGGGTCACGATTCACTTCTTCATGATCGGAGCCGAATGGGCTTTCGTGCAGCGATTTCTTGCGGTCCGAAGTCCTCGCGAGGCTCGAAAATCATCCTATCTCTTCGGGGTCATGTATCTCGTGACCCCGCTATTTTGGCTGCTCCCCCCTCTCCTCTACCGGGGCCAGGTCGAGGGTGTCGACAAGGAGCAAGCCTACATACTCGCAGCCAAATCAGTTCTTCCCCCCGGCGTTCTCGGGTTGATGTTTGCCGCGATGTTCTCCGCGACTGCGAGCATGGTCAGTTCACAGCTCAACGTGTTTGCGGGAGTCCTCACGAACGATTTCTACAAGGCCTTTTACAATCCCGTAGCGTCTGAAAAAACACTCGTGAGAACCGGTCGTTTTTTCACATTTCTGCTTGGAGGATTGCTCGTCTTCGCAGCGATCATGGTTCCCAAAATGGGCGGCGCGGAAAAGCTCATCATCTCGATCAACTCTCTGCTCGTCGTTCCACTATTCGCGCCCACTCTCTGGGGACTCTTCAGCAAGAAAATCGGTATTCGTGACATGATTACCGTCGCGCTGACCAGCTTCACGATCGGACTGGCCTTGCGGTTCGGGCTTTCCTCCAATCCCATGATTTCAGAAAGTTCTTCGCTTTGGACAGTCAAATCCTATCTCGCAGAAAACAGCAAGAATGTTGAAGTGCTAGTTGGCGTAGTTCTTCCCATCATTCTCTTAATTCTCTTTGAGAAAAAGCGAAGCGGAGTCGATCCCGGCGCAGAGCGCGTCCTTAGTCGATGCGTCACTGAAGAATCCGAAGTGAGCGAGGATGACGCCAGTATTCCTTTCGATCCGTTTCCCGCACGGATGGTTCTCTATAGTCTTCTCATCATCGGAGCGTGGATGATCGTCCTTGGGGTGCGCGAAGCCGAAGCGAGAATCCTGCTCCTTAGCTTTGGCGGTGGCCTTGCCCTCCTCGCCGGTGGCATTCAACTCATGATCCGGAAACACCAGCGATGAATACCAAGCAAATCGAATGGATCGCCGCCGACTGGGGCACGTCAAACCTGCGATGTTGGGCCATGTCAGAAACCAACGAAATTTTGTTTCGAGCCCAGTCTAATCAGGGCATGGGGACCATCAGATCAGGCGATGGCGATTTCGAAACGGCATTACTCGACCTGATCCAGCCCTGGTTAAGATCAGACAAATGCATTTCAGTTTCTGCCTGCGGAATGGTTGGTGCGAAACAGGGCTGGATCGAGGCCCCGTATGAACTAGCACCCTGCGCACCCACAACCGGGCGAATTAAGGCCCCGACAAGAAGCCCCGATATCGAAGTCTTCATTCACGCAGGAGTGAAGCAACTCACCCCCGCGGATGTGATGCGAGGAGAAGAAACGCAGATCGCAGGTCTCCTCGCCGACTCCCCCGATTTCGAAGGCCTCGTCTGCCTGCCCGGCACACACACCAAATGGGCGAACGTAAGCGAAGGCAATATTCAAAGCTTTCAAACCTACCTGACCGGCGAGCTTTTCACGCTTCTCGCTGAGCAATCGGTCTTGAGACTAACCCTTGCCAAAGAAGGGTGGAACGAATCCACTTTTCGTGAGTCCGTCACTGCCGCGGCCAAGTCCCCTGAATCACTACTATCGAAATGCTTCAGCCTCCGAGCCGAAGCATTGCTCAATAATCTCAACGGCGTCGAAGCCCGGTCACGGCTTTCCGGCTACCTTATTGGGCAGGAACTAGCTGGCGCTCTAACCAATACGAAGCCGACAGGTCAGATCACTTTAATCGGATCAGAAGCCCTTGTTGAAATTTACCACGCAGCAGTAGAGGCCCTTGGCTATCGTGCCAAACCTGTTTCCAGCGAAACCGCAATCCTCGCAGGCCTTGCAAAGGGAAGAGCCTAGGGCGCTCTCTTCGAGCGCCCACAATGCGCTCATCCTGCTTCCGCTTCGCGAGCGAGCGCTTCCAATTCCTTCGCGTAGTCGACCCAGACCTTAACGGCCGCTTCCGCATCTTCGACATCTTTCCCTGCATGCACCGCCGCCATGATGTGCGGCTCGATCGAAAGCCAACCTTCGTAACCGGTCCTCACGAGATCCTTGAGAATCCGCTCCTGCACGGGATCTTCATGAGGAAAACAAGTGATGTAATCGCCTCCCTCAGGATTTGCTTTCGCGCTCTTGATGTGAACGTGAGCCGTACGATTGCGAGTCGCTTGGTAGTATTCCCAGGTTGCCTCGATATCATTGTCGTGAAGACTTGAATTACCGGTATCCATCACAAGCTGAAGCGCTGGATTCGGAACCGCTTCGAGAAGCTCCAAACACTCCGCTAGAGTTTCACCGTAACCCGAACAATTTTCGTGAACGAGGACGATCCCTTCTTTCTCCGCCTTATCAGCGAGGATCGTAAGACGACGAATTGCCTCGTCACGATACTCATTCTTCGGGAGAGGATTATCAGGATCATTCGGGTAGGACATGATGCGTAGAAACTTGCATCCGACTTCACGCATGCGGGGAGCGACGCGCTCAAGTTCGTCAAGGTCCTTTTGAAAGTCGCTCGTGATCGGTCGAGCCCAGTTTCCGATCTGCCCGCCAAAGCCAACCACTTCGATCCCCGCTTCGGCCAATTGATCGCGAACCGCAGCCCACGCTTCGTCTGAAAGATCGCAAACATTGCCGCCCTCAATGAGCCGCAGCTCAATCGCCTTCCAGCCCGCCAGTTTCAAGGTGTTGATCTGACCGGTCAGTGTCTTGTCAGCTTCATCTGCGAAGCCAGTAAATGAGAAATTCATAATTTTGTTCAAAAGGTTGATTCAGGGAGCTAGCGTCGAGCGCACCGCTTCAGATAGCAGGGTAGCAGCATGAGTGTCCAGAAAAAGAACGCAATTAGGGTGCCTCTGTAAAAATGAACCTCGAACCCGATGTCCTCGTGCCCGGTCCCCCTCTCTGATTTGAAGGGGAACTACCGGAGTGTAGCCGCGGAAAATTTCGAAAAATACGAGGTCGATGCCATTCCCTTGCCGGAAAATTTACGCGACCCTTTTGAGAATCGCCCCAACCTTTACAAACGCCAAAGCCAAATTGCGGCGGGGCGATTGGAAATTTGTCTTCAACGGATTCGACTTCGATGAGCTTTACAATCTCACTGAAGATCCCTCCGAGATGACGAACCTAGCGAATAATCCCGCGCAGCTGGAGCGCGTCGAATCGATGATGTCGGAAGTCTGGTCATGGATTCGAAAAACCGGGGATCGCGCCGTGAATGAAACGCACTATTTTTCGATGAGGATGGGAATCGTCGGCCCGAATGCAGGCGGTTAGGATGACTATCTTCTCTCTTGGCGAGAGCACTTTCCTTAAACAACTGCCATCACAAAAAACAGTCCGCAGGATAATGGGCTCGGATGGATAATATGAGGAATTGAGCCAAGAGGGCTTAGTCGAAAAATCCCCCCTGTTACTTCTTTGGACGGTTGCCGTTTGTATTTGAATAGAGTATTAGCGTTGAATCAATCCTTCCTCACAACCGGCAGTCAAAAATCCATGACCAAGCTTACGCGTGACGACCTGCCGCTACTTTTTCTCCGCCTCGGTGGCTTTTTCTGCTTTGCTGGTTGGACCTGGGTGCATTTCTACTGGGAAGCTCCCTACGGTATTCTTCTCTGGCAGGATGCCACTTACGCACTTGCCGATCGCTTAGACATTAGCTGGGATGAATTTGTCGGCTCCGGCGCCAACGACGGTTTAATTCAAAAAGGAATCGCTCAAATCGGTTGGCTTTACCTTATCTGCGGTATCACCGCGCTAACAGTGCGGAAAAAATCGTGGATTCAGATGGCGATCCTCATCGGAGGGAGCGGACTGCTTTTCGTTTTGAGTTATGCTAAATATCTGGGCGCTCAGGAGCAACTCCCCATGCTAGTCGAACATGGCGGGCAAATCCTCATGCCGGTGATTCTCGTTCTCGCCTTGACTGCGGGGATCAGGCACCGAATCACGACGACTGCTGCGATTGTGGCGGTGATCATGACTTTTGCCGGTCACGGTGCCTATGCCCTCGGATTCCACTGGCCGACCCCGGGGAATTTCTTCGGGATGACATCCCTCATTCTCCGTGTTGAAACGGAAACCGCCAGAGTCATCCTCCAGATCGCCGGCGTCCTTGACCTCCTCGTCTGTATTGGTTTGTTAATTCCCACTCTTCGTCGAGGAGCCGCGTTCTATGCCGTTGCCTGGGGCTTTTTAACAGCAATCGCCAGACCCCTTGCGGGTATGTCTACCGAGCTAAATTACTGGGGCGCCGATCAATTCATTCATGAAGCAATCCTCCGTGGCCCGCACTTTATAATTCCTCTTTATCTGCTTTTTCTTTGGAAGAGATCGGATTCCGCTGATACTTTCGCTAATTTAGATACTCTCCCACAACAGTCCACGGATACGCAACCTTGCCCTCCGTAGCTCGCCCCCTTATCCAACGACAACAAAGCCAAAAGAATCACCATGAAGTTTGCAAAATTCCTTACCCTCTGCTGCGCTGCACTTATTCTAGCTAGCGGAGCTAACGCTCAGCAGAAAGGTAAAAAGGGGAAAGGCCCCGCCATCCTCGCCATTCCGGAGGTTGAGAACAAGGACATCATTTGTTTTGCTCTCTATACCGTCCATGACAACACCCTGAAACTCACGGCCCAACTGTATCCCATTCCGGAAGGAGCTACCAAAACCGTTCGTCTCGAGATCGAAAATGACGGCAAGTGGGTTGAAGCCGCCAAAACAGAGGCGATCGAGCAAGGTTGGACCGCGCCTTTCCGCATCGAAAGTTGGGACGATTCCAAAGCGCAAAAATACCGGGTTCTCCATGGCAGCGAAGCCAGCTATGAAGGCACTATTCGGAAGAACCCCGTCGACAAGGACGAAATCATCGTCGCCGGATTCACCGGGAATTCTATCCATCCGGCTCATGGCGGTGACATTTCGCGTCAAGACCTGATCGACAATGTAGAAAAAGTCGATGCCGACGTGCTTTTCTTTTCCGGTGATCAAGTCTATGACCACCACAAGCACTATGCTGCCTGGCTCAAATTTGGACGCGATTTTGGCGAAATCATCAAGGACCGCCCGACGCTTTGCCTCCCCGATGACCACGACGCCGGACAACCAAACCTGTGGGGCGAGAGCGGCAAAGTTTCCACTCTCCCCGGAGCCGCTGACGGAGGCTATCTGCAACCCGGAAGCTACGTTCAGGAGGTCGAGCGTGCTCAAACCAGTCACTTTCCGGACCCGGCGGATCCTCACAAGATTGGACAAGGCATCGGAGTTTGGTTCACCAACCTGAATTGGGGAAACATCGACTTCGCTATCCTGGAAGACCGTAAATTCAAAACCGGCCCCGCCGGGCGGGTTCCCAAACAGGGACCTCGTCCTGATCACATCCGCAACCCGGAATACGATCCTGCCAGCGTCGACGTCGAAGGCGCCATTCTCCTTGGAGAACGCCAACTCAAGTTCATCGATCAATGGGCGCAGGACTGGAGTGACGCCGACATGAAAGTTGCCCTCTCCGCCACCATCTTTTGCGGGGGAGCTCACATACACGGCAGCGCGAACGGCCGACTGCATGCCGACATGGACTCCAACGGCTGGCCGCAGACAGGTAGGGACAATGCCCTCCGCTCGCTCCGGAAAGGATTCGCTTTTCACCTTGCTGGCGACCAGCATCTCGCCACGATTTTCCAACAGGGGATCGACGAATACGGCGATTCCATCTATTCATTTTGCGTGCCGTCCATCGCCAACCTCTACCTTCGCTGGTGGGAACCTCTCGAGCTAGCCCCTAACCACAAGTCAGGTGCACCCAAATACACAGGCGACCACCTCGATGGCTTCGCCAATAAAGTGACCAACTACGCCGCTGCCAATCCAGAGAAAAAGCCTGCGGGAAAAATCCTCAACACACGCGCTGCTGGTTTTGGGTTCGTCCGTTTAAACACTAAATCTCGCGAGATCACCATGGAATGCTGGCCGCGAAATGTTGATGTCACCGACCCGGCAGCCAAACAGTATCCGGGCTGGCCACTTACGATTTCGCAGTTCGATAACTACAAGCCGCCATCATGGGGCAAACTTGGCGAAGTGACTTTCGATATCGAAAATCCTGTCGTTCAATTGATCGACGCTGAGACCAACGAAATTCTCTACACCGTTCGAGCGAATGGAAAGACGTTCTCGCCGGGCGCGCCCAGGGGAAAAACGTTCAATCTCAAAGCAGGTAAGAACGCTCCTGACACCATCGTCTCGAAAGAAGCCAAAGTTGGCAGCAAACCTATAACGGTGACACTTCAGTAGGAGGAGATATATGTTATCCACCTCTGATTTCTCCGTCGCTTGAGACATGCGATAGATGTCTCCACCCTCGAAGCCTGAGAAATGGGCCGGGGTGCCCGCTTATCAGGGAGATCGACTGTGAAAATCACTTACTTTGCGTTCAGTTTTTTTAAGCCTTCCCAGTTAAGCTGATGGATCAGATAATCGGTGATAACAAGCTGGAGGCGGTCCCGAATCGCAATGAGCTCGATTTGGGATGACTCCAGGCTTCTTGTCAGGCTATTCTAGTTCAAGATCGACCTACTATCGCCGAGTCACTGATTGATTCATCGACTCTATTACTGATCACGCAGAAACACGGTCTTGCCGCCCACTATTGTTTCGAGTGGCAGGATCTTGCGGATGTCATCCTCGGAACAGGTGAGGTAGTCGCGGTCGAGAATCACGAGGTCAGCGAGCTTACCGGGTTCCAACGATCCCTTCTCTTTCTCGTCGAAACTCTGCCAGGCACCATGCATCGTAAGCGTTCGCAGCGCCTCGAGACGGGTCAGTCGCTGGTGTTCGCCGTAGACGTTCCCGAATTGATCTTTGCGACTGACGGCCACGTAGAGCATCAGGAACGGATTGAAGGAATTCATCGATCGGTTCGGGTCGAGTCCGACCATGTGATCCGAATTGGGCGAAACATGTACGCCTCCATGAAACCAGTCACCGAGGCTGATGAAGCGCTCGGCCCAGTCAGGGCCGTAGATTTTGGAAATGAAGTCAGCATCTTTAAAGTAAGTATAAGCCTGAGTGTCGACGCACAAGCCGAGCTTGCTCGCTCGCTCGATGATAGAAGGGGACGAAAAGTAGGCGTGGATCAGGTTGAAGCGCTTTCCCGACACGGGAATTTCGGCAGAGGACTGCTCAAGGGCATCCAGAACCCGAGACGCCCCTTCATCACCCGTTACATGGCAACCGATCTGCCAGCCGAGTCGATGAGCCTCGGCAAATACTTCCGCCATCTCATCCACGGTATAATTAATGTCGCCACGATAGTTTGGGTCATCAGGCAAGGCGTAGAAAGCGTTCCGCTTCGATCCGAAGGGTTCGCTCAATAAGGTATTTCCCCAGTGAATCCCTCCATCCACGGTGATCTTGAGCGGCCCGGCACGCAGCCAATCGTCGCCTTCACGGGGGTTCAGGCGCAGCGACGCTGCGAACTGCCTCACTTTCTCCGCGGTATTCATTTGCTTCCTGAAAGTCATTGAGGTTCTCACCGTGAGTTCCTCATCGCTGCGCAATTTCGAAAACAGATTCCACACCGATCGATCCGCGGCCCGCTCGAAGATGCTGGTGATTCCGACCGAGTTGTAGATTCCATGCACCTTGCGTAGCGCCTCTAGTATTTCAGCTTCACGAGGCTCGGGCTGGATCATGTGCATCGCCAACAGTTCGCTCGAGCCATCGCCTACCAACCTAACATTGCCTTCAGAATCACGAACGACTTCAATTGAATCAGGGCCATTTCCGTCAATAAATCCGAGAATCTCCAGAGCCCTGGAATTGAGAGCACTCTTTCGAGAGGCCGTGAAAACTACCGGATGAGTCGAACAGGCCGCGTCCAGTTCAGCGGTGGTCGGGTGACGGCGTTCCGTAAGGCGAGTGATCTCGACCCGGGGAACCTTTAGCCATTCCCCTTTCGGCAAAATCTTAGCAATTTCCCCAATCACTACCTGCATTTCGCCGATGTCCGCATAGTCCTCATAAGGCGTCGTGCCGAGACTGGCTCGCGCGGCATACAACGAATGGCAATGTGTCTCAATCAATCCCGGCACAACACTCTTACCCGCCAAATCGATCTGGCGCGTCTTTCCGTCGGCAAGGATTTTTATCTCAGCGTTAGTCCCAACCGCGAGAACGCGATCGCCCTGAATCGCGATTGCTTCGGCGACCCGGTCTTCGCTATCAACGGTCAGAACGTTTCCATTAAACAAAACGAGGTCAGCCCTCTCGGCAGCGAAGACAAGCTCACCGCAGAAAACAAGCGTCAAATAAAGTGAAAACCGTTGGAGCAAGGTCATGATAAAGGAGTAACTCGGCACTAAGAAAAGTCGACGCAGTCGATCACGCCCCGGAACCGCTGATGGCCGGCCAGACTTTTTCCACGGCGGTGTAAATTGACATTGCGATCAAGACAACGAGTCCACTCCCGGCGGCCAAGTTCATCCAGATTCCGTTGCGTCGTTCTCCCATCACGGATTTCAAGTTGGTGAGCCAGAGCAAGGCGAACGCAATGAGAGGTGCCGCGATCACCGTGGTGGCCTGAGCAGCGACAATCGCCGAGACAGGTTTCGCTCCCGTTTCGATGACATACATGCCGACTCCCATTCCTATGATGAGAACGGCTGCGGTAAAGTATCTCGGCCAGCGATCTTCCGGAGTGCTTCCAAGGCCGAGAGCATCGGCGAGAATGAAGCCGCCGGTCATAGAATTGATGATGAACGAGGAGAAGGCCGCAGCGAAAAGCCCGATGCAGAATATGACGCGCCCTTTCTCTCCGAAAAGCGGCTCTAACTGGTTAGCGACGTCAGCGACACTGGAAAGTTCACGCCCCTGCAAAACCGCGGCAGCGGTGGACATAATGATAATGGTGATCACTGCCATGATCGCAGCGGAAACACGCGCGTCGATCATTCCATTTTTCAAATCAGCTGCAGTCCACCCTTTGAATCTCACGAGGTAGGATTGATAAAAGGCAGCGTTGATAACGAAGGTGGTGCCGATCAATCCGAGGAGAGGCAAACCGATCGTGGAGCCACCACCAAGAGGATTCAGTCCTGCCGCCATTTCCACTGGATCCGGTCTCGCGAAGATTAGATTGATCGTGAACGCCACCAACATCAGGGCAACGAAAAACGTCATGACCCGTTCAAGCAGTTTATAAAGATTCTTAAACCCGAAGAGGAAGGCAAGCGAAAGCCCATTGAGGATTATGAGCCAGTATTTGAAATCCGAATAAGCGGAGAGAGCGGAATGGGCGCCGAGATTATTTCCGAACTGATAGGCAGCCGCGATGTAGAAGACACTAAATCCGATCAGGATCGCGAACCACCGGCTCATGTGGCGGCGGATCAAGTCACCGTTAGATGTCCCTGTAATAGCACCGAGTCGCATCCCCAGAGTGATGTAGGTGAGCATGAAAAAGACCGCGAGAACGACGACCCATATTTTTGAGTATCCGTCAACAGATCCCACTTTAGAGGAGGTGAGGATGCTACCGGGACCGATGACGACACAGGCCGTGACCAGTCCGGGTCCGACTTTTTGGAAAAGCCGGGAAATCTTCGATGTGGATTCGTTACGGGGCATGATCATAGAGAGTTAGAGAGTGTTGTCGCTTGGGGCTACTTTTCTTGAGCCGCCTTAAGTTGACGGGCGGAGATGCTTCGGAACTCCCATGGGAGTTCGGCGTCTCGAGGCAGTTCCGTCAATACCCGATTCAACCGGCGATGCGCTTCCTTCACCGCCTCGTCGCCCTCAAGCAGCGGACTGTTTTGTAGATCGTGCCTCTCGAGGGGGTCTTCGGAAAGATCGTAAAACGACCCGTCCGACATCAGCTTGAAACGTTGGTCACGGATCACGCGGATTTTGTGGTATTGCGAAAAACACCAGGGTCGCCACGGTTCACTGGCTGGTTCATTGAGAAGCCTCGGAGCCATTGACCAGCCATCGATTTTCACATCGATCGGCAATTCCGCACCCGCGAAGTCGGCGATAGTGGGGTATAGGTCAGAGAGATCGACAAGGTCGTCGCTTTCCCGACCGCCCGGGATTCGCTTCGGACAATTTACGATGAAGGGCATATTGATGACTCTTTCATTGAGCTGGTAGTACCCGTTTTCTTTAGGCTTCATCGTTGAACCGACCTCTGCTTTGCGACCTCCGACATGACCGGCAAGACTCTCGTAGCCATGAAATGATCCGTCATCGGTGCCATTGTCGGTCGCAAAGAGAATGATGGTATCGTCGCGGATCCCCAGTTCGTCGAGCGCCTTCGTCATGCGCCCGACGAGCTTGTCCGCGTACCCTACCATTCCGGCAAAAAGCTCTCGATCACTCAAGGATTGGTCTTTGTTGTCAGGAGTCGAACCGATCGATATATGAGTGAGAATAGCGGGGTAATAGGCAAAAAACGGAGTGTCTTTGTCCTTCGCCGCACTGGCCATGAAATCGAGGAGTCGGCTCGTGAAAATGTCAGGCCCATACTGTCCTTCCGTGTCCAGCTTCACCCCGTTTTCGATCACGTAAGGATCCCAATAACGTTTCTTGTGCGCAGGATGCCCCTTCTTTCCCTCGGGGAAAATACAATATTCATCGAATCCATGTTTTGAGAGAGCATCCTTTTGACGAGGATCGAAAAGATCGTTGATTTGCCATTTGCCGGAAATGTAAGTGCGATAGCCTGCGCTCTTCAAAACACGAGCGATGGAAATTTCACTTTTCCAATCAAAATACCCACCGCCATAAATGGCAGGATCGTGATGAGTGTGCCATCCCGTCCGAAACGGATAACGACCGGTCAAGAGCTGAACCCGTGAAGTGCTGCAAACCGGCGTGGCGTAGAAATTCCGATATTTGACACCCGTCCGCGCCAGCGCATCAATATTCGGAGTGACATTTTCCTGACTGCCGTAGCACCTGAACCAGTCTTTACCGACATTATCGAGAAAGATTAAGAGGATATTTGGCGGTTTCGATTCTTCGTTTTCTGCTGCCACCAGCTGGCAGCATCCAAATGGCACTAGCACTAGGCCGATAGCGGCTTGAAGGAAATAGGGGGCTGTTTTCATTGATCGGAAAGGTCAGAGCTTCGTTCTTTGATATCAGGTTGCGATAATAAGAACAAACGCGGAAGCTCTAAACATCTCATGAAAAATACCGATATTAAAGTCGAAGCCGTTCGCACGAGCTACGACGACAACCAATACCGCACTCCTATCAAATTTGGTGGAATCCCACTGAGCGAGGCGACGGTTCTGAATGTCGAGTGCGACGTCGTCACGAGAGACGGCAAAACCGCGACCGGATTTGGATCGATGCCGCTCGCAAACACCTGGGCCTTTCCTTCCCGAACCCTCAGCTACGAGCAGACTCATGCTTCAATGACTGGCCTTGCCGAGCAGTGCCGTCGTATCACGGAAGCCTTTTCCGAATTCGGTCACCCCATCGATATCGGAGTGGCACTCGAAGAGCAGTTTATCGAAGCGACTCGCGATGTCAGCAAGGAACTCAATCTCTCTGAGCCGATCCCGATGCTGGCGGCTCTGGTTTCCGGGAGTTCATTCGACGCCGCGATCCATGATGCCTTCGGCAAAGTCCACCGCAGGAATAGTTTCACTTGCTACGGCCGCGACTTTCTCGACCGGGATGTCGGCACCTATCTCGGATCCGACTACACGGGAGACTGGCTTGATGACTACATACTGAAGGAGCCAAAACCACGCATGCCGCTCTACCACCTCGTCGGGGCTGCTGACCCTCTCGATAGTGAAGAACTTTCCGCACCCGTTCGCGACGGTCTGCCTGAAACGCTGGATCAGTGGATTGATTACAACGGCCTGACCCATTTTAAAATCAAACTCAACGGAGATGATGTCTCCTGGGATCTGGAGCGAATTGTCAAAGTCGATCGTATCGTCACTGAAATTCAAAACCAACGAGGCACGACTGACTGGCACTACTCGTTGGATTTCAACGAACGTTGCCCCCACGTCGACTACCTCGTCGAGATGCTCAATAAATTACGAGAGAGCACGCAAAGTGGCTTTGATCGTGTCCAATACATCGAGCAACCGACGGCACGCGATCTGAAAGCGTTTCCTGACAATCGCATGCACACCGCCGCGAAGCTCAAGCCGATTGTTATCGACGAATCGTTGACCGATCTCGAATCGCTTCTTCTCGCGCGCGACATGGGCTACACGGGCGCCGCGCTGAAGGCGTGCAAAGGACAAACCCAATCACTTTTGATGGCGGTGGCGGCACAAAAACTCGGCATGTTTCTCTGCGTTCAGGACCTCACCTGTCCCGGAGCGTCGCTGATCCACTCCGCCGGAATCGCCGCACACATTCCTGGTGTCGCCGCGATTGAATCCAACTCACGGCAGTACTGTCCTGCAGCCAACAAAGGCTGGGAAGATCGCTTTCCAGGCATCTTTAAAGTGAAGGATGGCTTGATGGACACCAGCTGTCTCAATGGAATGGGTCTGGGGGCTGTCTAGTATCGCCGCTCTCAATTCGATTTCATAAATCCACGCATGCGTGGCGCTTCACCCGCTATCGTGACGACACTGAATTGTCTATTCACACTGTCCTCGGCACCTGATTTCTGGGCGAAGAAGTGATCCTCGCACGACTCGCTATGGAACGTAGAGGTGAGCTCATCGCCTGCATGGGGCTAAAATAGAACAGTCCCCAAACTTTGGTGGAGACCCCTAGGTTCGCGATACTCACTGCGAGTCGAACCGTATTCCAATCCGTTCCCTGAATATCAAAATACCTCGGCCCCGCTTTGCCGGGGCCGAGGTATTTTGATGGCAGAGGGAGTGGGATTGTCCGCGTCGTCAATCGCTTCGCTCATTCCTTTGGCCGACCTCTGCGTTCGCGATACTCACTGCGAGTCGAACCGTATTCCAATCCGTTCCCTGAATATCAAAATACCTCGGCCCCGCTTCGCCGGGGCCGAGGTATTTTGATGGCAGAGGGAGTGGGATTGTCCGCGTCGTCAATCGCTTCGCTCATTCCTTTGGCCGACCTCTGCGTTCGCGATACTCACTGCGAGTCGAACCATATTCCAATCCGTTCCCTGAATATCAAAATACCTCGGCCCCGCTTCGCCGGGGCCGAGATATTTTGATGGCAGAGGGAGTGGGATTCGAACCCACGGTAGGTTGCCCTACACTCGATTTCGAATCGAGCGCCTTAAACCGGACTCAGCCATCCCTCCACTTCATTCCGGGAGACTTCGTCCTCCGGATTAACAGTGCTTTGCACTTTATGCGGTTTCGCTGCGCTTTCAACAATCGCTTTCGCGACGTGGCATGCAGCCATCCCTCCACTTCACTCTCTAGATGATCTAGCCCCTTCGAGAGCGAGAGCCCGTTTAGCTCTAATCCCAATACTTTCAACCAAGCCTTACCAACTAACTAAAAACTCAGTTGTCAGGATGATAGCGATAGTGGCCTACCACGGTCCAGCGCTCGATTCCGCTGTCGCTGACGGGCCCGCCGCCGATGTTGTGAACAAATTCATTTTCTCCGGTAACGATTCCGATATGCCAAAGTCCATTGCCGTTTAAATCCCAGGCGACGAGATCACCGGGACGATAGCTTGTAGATCCTTTCCCCTCAATTTCCGCTCCTTTCCGCTTCAAAAACCGCTGGAGATTGGGAACTCGTCGATGATCGATATTTTTATCCGGACGTTTTAGTCCCCAATTCATTGGATAGGAGGAAAAATTATACTTCATGTCATCGTGAAGTAATTTCTGCAAATCGACCCCTAGAGCTCGGTAGGCGCGAATCACGACATCCGAGCAAACGCCCGTATCAGGAGGAACATCTCCGTTCGGATAATCAATCACCACATAAGCAGGCTCGTATCTGACGCTCTGCGTGGTTCGAAAATTGGCGGCTTCAACGAGTCTTGCCGCAAAGGTATTTGTCGTCGCAATTGTCTGCGAATCCTGTGCTGAAAGCATTTCAGCGAGAATCCAGACACCAAATAAAACTAACGAAAAATACTTCATCGCTCTCTTTACGTATCGACGAACGAAAGTCTTTCAAATGACAATTTATTCACGAAAAGAGTGAGGCTCAAGAAATTTAAAATCTCGACTCATCCCTCTTTAATCCTCCGATGGCCCGGAAACAAGGACGCTGTCGCATTCTTCGACAATCCGATTTCCGAGCCGGAGGATAAGAGCGTCACAGACCGCGCGATCCAAAAAACAGCGATTCATCTCGCGCTCTCCGCGATCCACTCCGGCATCGCGATTCTGCGGGGAGACAGCAAAATTGATAAAGAGGGATCTCAGCTGGTCGAGAATCGCTTCTTCATCGCGAACCGCTTTCAAGGCCACCAATTCCCTTTCAGAGTCCACCTAATGATTCTCTTCCTAACGACTAATAATACCTTTGAGCGCTTCCTCGTCTATCGACTCGGGGTAGATAATGATGCGCCGCTCGTCACTCCGGGAAAAGGCAAAGAGCATCCTCCATCGAATCGGCGCTTCGGCCTCTTCCAATGAATGAACGAGTGTGGCGACAGCGATAACTCCCACTCAGAAACCTGATTACTTGAGCTTCACGGTGATCTCTTCAGCCAATTCAACTGTCATCGCCTCAATCTCTTTGAAGAGCTCTTTCACCTCTTCCGGCGTGACTGCTTCGGGGTTCTCCACTGAGCGGTCAAGAAAAGCACCAAAATCGGGATCCTGCATCACTTTCGGGATATCGGCATCAGAGAGGGTGATCAAGTTTCCGGTGACGTGAGTAGCATTGGTCTCAATAATTCCCTCTTCCGCTCTAACAAAGAAACCTATTCTCATTCCCTGAGCCATTCCCGCACTCATCTGCATCGCCTGAGACGGTGCCATGTTCATCGCCTTCGCCTGATCAAGCTTTTCCTGATCGAGCATATCTCCCATTCCCGCTGTGGCGAAAGTAGAGAAAATGGTGAGCTTATCATCATTCAGGGCGAAAGTGAGCTTCCCGCCGTCGTCTGCCTTGATCGCCTCTCCGGAAGATTCGACGAACTCTTTCGCTTTCCCCGGAACTGAATTCTGGTCGATATGAATTTTTGTCACGTCGTCAAATTCGTAGACGACCGAATAGCCTTCCCAGCCTTCGTCATCTTTCCCGGGCTCGTGCTTGGCGTATCGGACCCCTTCTCCGAAATTGGAGGCATCGGCCTCTAAGGCCTCTTTGTCCGGCTTCGCCATGTCGGATATCATTCCGAGATTCGCTGCCGGCCCGTCACCCCCCTGCGCTTGAATTCCAGCCAACTGATCAGCCATTAAGAGCATTTGCGGAGAGAAGTAATAGCGGGAAATAATATTTCCCGATCCGTCTTTTTTCACGCTCACAACAGTGGAAGTGCGAATACAGGATGAGGTTAATAGAAGGCAAGTAAGGGAAAAGAGGAAAAGGAATTTCATTCTCATGAATTCGATTCTAACCCCGCAGTTCCGAAACTGGCAAGCACTGAGCGGCACTAAAAAGCCCCCCCCTTCGACCTATTGTCGTTTGCGCTTGAAGATATTGAGGAATCCTCCGCTACTCGATCGCGGACGTCCCTGAGGCTGATCCAGCAGAGGCTCCACTTCCTCGATGAGGGCATCTTCGGCCACTGATGAACGGAAGATTGACCTAATCGGCTCACGATAAATATCTTCCTCAATTCCAGACGCTTCCGCTGCATCCTTGATCTCATTGGATCGCCCACGCACTTTGTTGTAATTCTCCTCGGTGAGATACTCCTCAAGAAAGGCCCCGACGACAGGCGCGGCATTCTTGCCGCCACCGACACTCTCACCGGGATCTCCTTCATAAATCACAGCAAAAGAATAGACGGGATATTTGGAAGGAAAGTAACCGGCGAACCAGGCGATATTCTGCTCTTGAGCTGGCTTCCACTGTCCTGTCCCCGTTTTGCCCGAAACAGTGATCTTATGATAAGCCGCCTTTCCAGTTCCGTTTCCGGCATTGACGACATCATACAGACCGCGCTTAACCGCTTTGAGATTGTAGGAATCAACATTCAAAGGGTTCACAACATCGACGGGATAGGTTCGTTCTATCTCATGATTTAAATCCTGAATCTGCAGAACGAGGCGGGGCTTTAAGACCTGATCTCCATTTCCGATCGCTGCCATCATGCGGGTAATTTGCAGAGGAGTTGACTCCACTTTTCCCTGACCGATGCTCATGACTGCCTCATCACCGTCAGACATCATGTGTCCGTAATTGTCCAGCCACCATCGGTTGTTCGGGATGAAGCCCTCAGCTTCATTGAGTGGAATTCCGGTTTTCTGGCCCAGCCCCAACCGGTTTGCCATGTAGCTCATGGAATCGCCACCGGCACTGACCGCCACTTCGTAAAACCAAGTGTTACAGGACCGAGTCAAGGCTCCTACCACATTCATGGCGCCTTCACCTTTCACGTTCCAATTTCTCATCGTGAGACTGCTAATCGTCCACGACGCCGGGCAGGGGTAAACGTCATGAGGAGAGACGTAACCACTCTCAAGAAAGCCAAGTGCGGCCGCGACCTTGAAGGTCGATGCGGGAGGATACCCCGCGCGGAACGCCCGGGGAAAGAGCGGTTTGGCCGGGTCTTCAATCAGTTTTGTATAATTTTCCTGCGAGATAGCAGGAATGAAGATGTTGGGATCATACTGGGGAAAGCTCGCCATCGCCATGATATCGCCGTTGCGGACATCCATGATTACCATTGCCCCGCGCTTCACTTTTTCCGAAAGCAGCTTTTCGCATAGACGCTGCATCTCCAGATCAATGGAGGTAACGACATTGTACCCCGGTCGAGGACGGGAAAGAATGTCTTCTTTTGCTTTGGTTCCATCGGCTTCAAAGAGAACATTTATTCTTCCAGGTGTTCCCCGGAGGTCAGGATCGAACGCTTTTTCCAATCCGTCGACACCTTCGCCTTCTCCCCACATCGGCTCTCCATTAACGATTTCTCCGCGAGGGTTGGGGGGGCGCTTTCCGACATAACCGATCACGTGCGAAAGCGCTTCGGCCTGAGGGTAATACCTCATGTAGACAGGATGGAGCATCAAGCCCTCCATCTTCTGGCGTCGCAACTCGTCCACCTCTTCTCCTTCGAGTACTGAAGAAAAACTCAAAGGCACCCAGCGACGCTGGCGATAATGCTCGATTAGTCGCTTGTCTGACAGATCCCACTTGGCCCCCAAGACTTTATTAACGTGAAAAACCCGCTCAGCTGCGTAGCGCACAATTTCCTCGTCCTTAACTTCGGAACCGAGGAAGGGGAAAGAAATCGCCGCGTAGTGAACCACTTTACTCTGAGCGAGCGGGTACCCGTTTCTATCCAGAATCTGCCCGCGTGGAGCCGGGACCTTAAAAGTAAATGTTCTCGCTTCGGTTCGAGTGCGCACTGACGAACCCAATTGACCTGACTTTGGCGGACTCGATTTTGCCCTGATATCTCTTGCCGCCGTCAGCCGTCCTGAAACAGGAATGTTTTTCATCAGCTCGATGATTGACTCGGTGCGAGCCACTTTTTGCTCAACATCGGCTTCCACTTCGATCTTCTCTTCAGCCTCCTTAGGCTTACTTTCCATAAGTTCAGCGGGAATCTCCACTGACTGAACTTCTTCATTTTCTTCAACGATCAGCGGTTCCGCGACCATCACACCCTCTTCAAACCGCGGAATCGCAGTAGGCCCTTGCTGAGCGGGTGCTTCCTCCGCTGCAACCAAGCCCTCCAGCACAAAACCACTATCGGTTTCCTGCGCCTGCGTCACTGACAGGAAAAAAGAAACGGCCGAGACTGCTGCGGTCACGGAAAAACGATTGAAAGCGCTCATGAAGAAAGAAAAGAAAGGACTCACCTAGGTTAGCACGAAAACAGGGCCCAATACACTGAGAATACGCAGGGTTTCCTAATGACTTTTCAAAAAATGTGCAATTTCTATCGCAAGTTTGCCGGTGATTCCTCCGACTTCAGCTATTTCTTCGGCGGAAACCTTCCTCATACGGCTCACTGAACCGAACTTTTCGAGTAATCGCTCTTTTCTCGCCCGACTGATTCCCGGGCAGTCATCGAGAATACTTTCCTCGACGCGACGCTTCATCAAAATTTGATGATACCCGTTCGCAACGCGGTGAGATTCGTCGCGAATACGCTGAAGCAACTTCAACGCCCCCGTCGAGTGAGGAATCAGGAGCGGCTCGGAAATACCGGGACGAAAAACCTCTTCCCGCTGCTTGGCGAGACCGATTACAGGAAGATCGTGCAAGCCGAGGCGATTCAACTCTTTTACCGCCATACTGAGCTGACCTTTTCCTCCGTCGACAATGATCAAATCGGGCAGGCGCACGAAGGGCTTTCGCTTCTTCTCAGGTTCCGGGTGGCCCGCTTCTTCCTCGGCTTCGATTCGGCGCATCGCGTCGAGAGGATTCTCCTGAGTGACGTCTGCGACCTCATCTCCGACATGCTCCCTCGCTTCAAGTAAAATGCGGGAATAGCGGCGCCGCACCACTTCGGCCATGCTAGCATAGTCGTCCTGCCCCTTCACCGTCTTGATTCGGTAGCGGCGATAATTGCTGTTGTCGGAGACTCCATTTCTAAAACGAACCATCGAAGCGACAATGTGATTCGATGAAATATTCGAGATATCAAAGCACTCCATCACGGTCGGCTCGCGATCGAGCTGGAGATATTCCTGCAGCTCTTTAACGTCCTTTTCCGGGTTGATCGCTTTCCCCGGGACCCCGCGCTTCCTGAACTGGCGCGTGGGACGGAGCGTCTTTTTCAAATTTTCAATCATGTCGCGCAACTGCGCGGCCCGCTCAAAGTCGAGCGCGGCAGCGGCCTCCACCATTTCCGCCTCAATCGAAACAATGAGATCCTTGGAGTGCCCTTTCAGAAAACGGCAAGCCTGCTCCACTTTCGCCATGTAGTCCTCGCGTGTGATCCGGCCAATACAGGGCGCGGTGCAGTTTTTGATAACGTCGTCGTGGCAATGCTGGTAGTCCTTCTCCCCCGGCTTCATGGGACGACAATTGCGGAGACCGAATTCCCGGTTCATCCAGGAAATGGTTTGCCTGAGCGCACCCGAATGAGCAAATGGTCCGAAGTACTGTGCGCCATCTTCTTTTTTGTGCCTCGTAAGCTGGAACTTTGGCCAGGGCTCTTCAGGGTGCATTTTGACGAGGAGAAAACGCTTATCATCCCGAAACGCCACATTGTATTTCGGGCGATACTCCTTGATCAGCTTTCCCTCGAGAAGCAGCGCCTCCGGCTCGTTGCGAACCTCGTGAATATCGAAATCCCAGATACTTTGGATTAGCGCGCGCGTCTTGTGCTCAGCCATTCGCTGCCGCGAAGGGGTGAAATACGAAGCGAGGCGCTTGCGCAAGTCACGCGCCTTCCCCACATAAATCACACTACCAAGTCGATCCCGATGAATGTAGACCCCGGGTTTGTGGGGCACTTCACGGAGCTTTTTTTGAAGATCGGGTTTCGCGTCACTTGGCACATCCTATTATACGCCGGTGAATTCAAAAAGAAAGATTCGACGGGTCGTGGCGACGCAGTCGCTAGTAGAAGCGCCCGAGGAGAGGCTGCTTTTGCTGCCTCATGAGCGAAGCAAGAGAGACGCCGCTCGTTTAAATATTCCCCTAGGCCGGCCGCCGAAGAGGCATCTTAACATTACTCACTCGCCTTAGATCTCAGCCGAACAATTCGGAAAGCGGATCACCGTGATAAAGCGGCATCGGTCTTCCTGCCGTGTCGACCCAGTGCCCGTCGCGTGGCAAGCCAAGAGCCTCATAAATCGTCGCAGCAAGATCCTCCGCCCGCCGGCCATCAGACACCGGATGCCCACCGAGTTTATCGGTTTCCCCAAGCACGGCACCACCACGAATCCCGCCTCCCGCAAGCATGACGCTTTGCACTGCGCCCCAATGATCACGGCCCGGCAACTTCGCACCACCGAGAGTTGAGATCTTTGGCGTTCGCCCGAATTCACTCGCGAGCACCACGAGTGTGTCATCGAGCATCCCACTTTCTGAAAGGTCATCCAGCAAGGCAGAGACTGCGCGATCCGTCGGCGGAAAAAGATAGTCGCGAAGATTAGGGAAAATCGCCTGATGATTGTCCCAGGTTTCATTGTTTCCCAAATTCACCTGAACGAGCCGAACCCCTGACTCAACCAGTTGGCGCGCCATCAAAAGTGACCACCCAAACGCATTTCGACCGTAGCGATCCTGGGTCTTATGATCGGCCGCATGGACATCGAAAGCTGCCTGAGTTTTCGGATCAGAGAGCAACCTCACCGCCATCTCACGATAGCGGTCCATCCCGCCGGCATTCGCGGCGGACGCAAGATATGCCTCCTGCTCATCGAGTTGCTTCCGTAATTGCAAGCGTTCCTGAAAACGCTCGAAATCGATCGTGTCAGGCAAATCCAAACTGAAAGTCCGATAGGTAAGATCATCCCTTTTTTGAAAACCCTCCGCATGATGAAAATGGTAATCGGGAAACGCCCCGTATCCTTTGGGATTGAATTTTGAGGCTTCCAAAAAGAAAGGATCGTGCTGACGGCCCAACAATCCCCCAAATTGCCCCGGAAGAGTGCGTCCGCTGCGATGGACCATTTTCTCAGGCAGAACGAGAGCCGACGGCAATGTCCCCGTCGCAGGCAAAAGCGTTCCTGCCAAAGCCGCCATCGAAGGCCAGTCGGTATCTTTCGGTTTCGTGCGATCAAATCCCGGCGGCAAATCCGTCCGCCCCGTCATCATGATGTAGTGCCCATCAGAATGCTCGTTGGAACCATGCGACAGACTTCGACAGAGCGCCCATTTCTCGCTCCGCTTTGCCAGTTCCGGTAAATGTTCGCAAATATGAAGCCCGGGCGTCTTCGTTTGGATGGGCCTAAACTCTCCACGAATATCGGAAGGCGCATCGGGCTTCATATCGAAGCTCTCATGCTGCGACAAACCGCCCGACAGAAAGATATAAATGACCGATTTGGCTTTTCCAGTTTGCCCACTGGCCGCTTCAAGGGCAGCGAGTTGTTCCATTCCAAAGCCACCCATCAAACCCAGTGCTCCTGCCTTCACCGCAGCACGCCGTGTCGACGTCGCAGCAAACGATCGGCCGCCGGGCGAACGAAAATCAATGCTCATAGCTTCACCGCACTCCCTTCATAAAACAGATCCTCTCACGATTTCCCGTTAATGGTAAAGCAGCTACGAGGACGTCTTCACGGCAGATTCAACCCGTGAATGCGTAATCCTAACTGCTCGAAGATTAGGCGCAGCGTCATTATTCTAAACTGATGCGTTAAAGAACCGCAGAGCTTCTATGCTAACTATTCTCGGCGAAAATTCAGGTCGCTTTTGCGACGGGCACTCAAGACGTTCCTTTCTCCAGATTGGGGGAATGGCGCTTGGCGGAATGTCACTGCCCCAACTTCTCGCCGCGGAAGCAGCGAATGGCTCATCCTCTCGCGGAATCAATCACAAGGCGGTGATCATGATTTTCCTTCCCGGTGGCCCTCCTCACCAGGACATGTGGGATTTGAAAATGGACGCACCGAGCGAGTATCGCGGAGAGTTTCGTCCCATTAAAACAAATGTTCCCGGGATCGAGATTTGCGAAGAATTTCCGCGCATGGCCAAAATGGCCGACAAGTTCAGCTTCGTTCGGTCCATGGTCGGTGCCGAAGGCCCTCATGATCTCATGATGTGCCTCACGGGACGTCCCGGACGATCGAATGTTCCCGCCGGTGGATGGCCCAGCTTTGGCGCTGCCGTTTCCAAACTGGAGGGAAGCACAAGTGAGTCCTGTCCTCCATTCGTAGGGCTCTCTCCCAAGTGCAGACACGACGAGTGGGGCGACCCCGGACAACCCGGATTCCTCGGCCCCTCCCATTCCCCCTTCACCCCCTTCCGCGGAGGGGGAAAAGACGACATCAAGCTTCAGGGCGTGAGCCTTGAACGGCTCAACGATCGCAAATCCCTCCTCGGCAGCTTCGACAATTTTCGTCGTGAGGTCGATCAGTCAGGTATGATGGAAGGCCTCGACACCTTCAATCAGCAGGCCTTCGGAGTCCTTACTTCGAGCGCCCTCGGTGATGCTCTTGATTTATCGAAAGAGGACCCTGCACTGGTAGAGAAATACGGAAAGGGAACCGAGAAGTTACAATTGGATGGTTGCTGGAAGCGGCTCGACCAATTTCTCATGGCGCGACGTCTCGTCGAAGCGGGAGCGCGATGCGTCACACTCGGCTTTTCAAGATGGGACTGGCATAGCGGCAACTTCAAAAGAGGTCGTGAGGATTTCCCACTACTTGACCAGGGACTGAGTACGCTCGTTCAGGATCTTCATGACCGGGGCCTCGACAAAGATGTCAGCGTCGTGGTCTGGGGTGAGTTCGGGCGCACTCCCAAAATCAACGAGAATGGCGGACGCGATCACTGGCCCAGGGTGAGTTCTGCTGTTATCGCCGGAGGCGGAATGAATCACGGTCAGATCATCGGAGCGACCGACCGAATTGGCGGAGAAGCGACAGAACGCCCCGTCGAATTTCAGGAAGTGTTTTCAACCCTCTATCACAACGTCGGCATCGATGCCCAAAACACCACGATCGAAGACCTCTCGGGTCGGCCGATGTATTTAGTAGACCCGGAACACGCTCCGATGAAGGAATTGGTCGGATAATCAAATCACCGCATGAAACTCTATCTTCTACTTCTCCTCGCTGTCGGAGTGCTCCCATCCCAGGCACAAGAACCGCAAAAGCCATCGCTCGCTCCTGCCGCCCCTGTGGTTGCCGCAGTCGCCGCGCCGACGCTGCCTCAAGTCGAAATTGTTTTCAGGCTGGATCAAATCGACCTGAAAAATTCGCGCGCCGGGCATCAACTCCTCGTCACAAAGAAGACCGGCAATCTCGAAACGGACATCACCCATGAGGTGGACTTTTCCGCGACTCCTCGCGGTATTGCTGAGATCGACGCATACGGTCACATGACGCCACTGAAGAATGGGGAGGTCACCGTAACCGCCACGCTCGCGGGAACTACCCCAAAAGCCCCTGCCTCAATCAAAGTCAAAGTCACGAACCAGGAGGCGACACCGGAGATCCATTTCGCGCATGAAGTCGTTCCCGTCTTCACCAAATATGGATGCAATGGCGGCGGTTGCCACGGCAAGTCAGGCGGACAAAATAATTTCCGACTTTCACTCTTCGGATATGAGCCGTGGAATGATCACGACTGGCTCGTTCGCGAATCCCGGGGACGACGCCTCTCTCCTGCGGCTCCCGAGAACAGCCTCCTCATGATGAAGGCAACCGGAGAGATTCCTCACGAAGGAGGAATCCGCCTTGAAAAAGATTCAGCTGATTACACCACGATCACCTCCTGGATTCGCCAGGGCATGGAATACGATCGGGAGGCCGAAGCGGACCTGACAATTGATCGTATTGCCGTCTTCCCTTCCGAAAGAGTCTGCAAGCCCGGCGCCCCGCAGCAACTCGCCGTAACGGCCTATTTCAGCGACGGCAGCGCCAAGGATATCACCCGGCTCGCAATTTTCGAGGCCAATCAAAAAGGGATGGCCGAAGTCGATGAAAGGGGTCTCGTTACGCTCAAGTCGCAGACTGGCTCCACTTCCATCATGGTTCGCTTTCAGGAACATGTAGACGTCTTTCGAGCCACTATTCCCCTCGGCGAGAAAATCACCGAACTGCCTGAAACAAAAAACTTCATCGACGAAGAAATCTTCAAGAAACTCTCTCTCCTCGGACTTCCGCCGTCATCTCTCTCCGACGACGAATCCTTCATCCGACGGGTCACCATTGATGTCACGGGACGTCTCCCTTCCCCTCAAGAGACTGCCGATTTCCTAGCATCAAAAGCTCCTGACAAACGCGCAAAGAAGATCGACCAGTTGCTGGAATCTCCTGACTACGCCGCCTACTTCGCGCAGAAATGGTCAGCAATTCTGCGTAACAAGCGCACCAAAGACACTTATCAGCGCGGCACTTACGCTTTCCATGACTGGCTTCGCGAAGCGCTGCAGGAGAACAAACCGTATAATCAACTCGTCACCGAAGTGGTGACCGCTTCCGGTGAAGTCGGAGGCAATCCTGCCGTCGCCTGGTTTCGTTCCGTCAAAGATAGCAAAGAGCAAATGCAGGACCTCGCCCAAGTCTTCCTCGGGATCCGGATGCAATGCGCGCAATGCCACCACCACCCTTACGAAAAATGGTCGCAGGATGATTACTACAGCTTTGCCGCCTTTCTCTCGAGTGTTGGTCGAAAGAAAGGTGAACAGCCCGATGAGGAAATTATTTTCCACAAGCGCGTTGCACCGGTGATGCAAAACCCGAATACGAAGGTCGCACTCAAACCGTCCACACTGGGAGGCGAGGCGCTCGACCTTCCCCTTTCGGAAGACCCCCGAACCGCACTCGCGAGCTGGCTCACCAATGAAGAAAATCCATGGTTTTCACGCATGTTGGTCAATCGCTACTGGAAGCACTTTTTCTCAATCGCCCTCGTGGAACCGGAAGATGACATGCGGGTCACGAACCCCGCTACTCACCCTGCTCTCCTCGATCGCCTCTCCTCTCATTTCTCTGAAAACGATTTCGATCTCAAAGAACTGATCCGAACGATCTGTAATAGCAGAACCTACCAGCTCAGTTCCGAACCCAACGATCACAACATCACTGACACACAAAACTTCTCGCGCTACTACCCGCGGCGCCTTCAGGCAGAAGTGCTCCTCGATGCCCTCAACTTCGTTTCCAATTCGAAAGACAAGTTCACGAATCAACCCGACGGCGTTCGGGCGACCTGGCTTCCTGATGATAAGTTCAACGGCGATTCTTTTTTCCTAACCGTTTTTGGAAGACCGGAAATGGACAGCGCCTGCGAATGTGAACGGGTTGCCGATGCCAATCTCGCGCAGAGTCTTCATCTCATTAATTCGGACACCGTTCAAAGCAAACTGAGTCATCCCGGAGGTCGTGCCGCCGCCCTCGCGAAAGACGTGAAGCGCCCTGACAAAGATCGAGTCGCTGAACTCTATGACTACGCCCTCGCTCGCAACCCCAATGAGGTCGAGCTTAAGGCTGCGCAATCCCATCTCTTAAAAAAGCGGGAACGAGCTACTCAATCGGAAGACAAAGAGATGACTCCTGAAAAAGCCGAGCGGGAAGCCTTCGAGGATATTCTCTGGGCACTGGTCAACACGAAAGAGTTTCTCTTCAACCATTGATCAAAGTCAGAGTCACATGGTCAGATATCAGTCAGCCTCAGCGATTATCGCGCTGTTAGTTAGCGGCCTCTTCATGGCGAAGAGCGACGCCCAATTTCCTATTCCTGAGATTTACGCGATCTCACCACCGGTGATTGAAGCAGGAAAGACAACCGAAATTTCGTTGAGCGGGATCAACCTCGACGACCTTACCGGGCTCACATTCTCCTCTCCGGGATTCACCGCGAAGCCGCTTCTGCTCTCCCAAACTGAGTTCAGACCGACCCCGACCCAGAACGGGAGTAAATTTCTCGTAACCGTTCCCGCGCTTACGAACCGAAGAACCGTCGAAGTTCGCGCTTCAGGATTTTTCGGACTCTCCACTTCACGCCCTCTTGTCATCACACCAGCAGGTGAGAAACTGATCCCGGACAGTGCTGGTGCCTCACATCATCAGCTCGAAACGGCTCCTGAATTGACCCACGAGACACTCGCCTTCGGGAACACGGATGCCGATCAGGTGGACTGGTGGAAACTCGCGATGAAGAAAGGCGAGCGACTTCTTATCCACAGTGAGGCCGAGCGACTCGAGTCTCAGGCCGACGTTTCCCTCAAAGTGGTTGATGAGCGAGGCTACGAACTTGAAGCCGATCGCGACTCTATCGGGAGAGACCCCTTGATCGATTTCACCGCTCCGGAAGACGGAAATTACTGGGTCGGAGTCCACGATATTTTCTATCGGGGAGGCACTAATTACACCTACACCCTCAGGGCCAGCGCCGCCCCGTGGATTGATACCGTGATTCCCCCTGCGGGAAAACCGGGCACCACTTACAAGGCCACCATAGTCGGCCGGAACTTGCCCGGAGGGTCGAAAGGAGAAAACTTATCACTCAAGGGGAAACCCCTCGAAACTCTTTCCGTTGATATAACAGTTCCTGACAAACCACCTGAATTCGAGTTCTCAACCGAAGAGCCAGCGAGAGCCCTTTTACCGGGATTCACTTATCGATTCGGAAAATCAAATCCCGTGAAACTCGGTTTCGCCGATTCCCCGGTTGTTGTTTCCGCTGAAAACGATTCCCGATCCCTCCTCACGATCCCATCCGAAGTATCTGCGCGCTTCGATTCCGAGGGGGATATCGATCATTTTGAATTCACCGCGAAGAAAGGAACTGCCTATTGGATCGAGGTGATCGGAGATCGTCTTGGCGCTGCCTCCGACCCCTACCTTCTCGTCGAGCAAGTGAGCCTCGATAAAGACGGAAAGGAATCGCTAAAGACAATTAAAGAAAGCGATGATCTGTCCAGCCTTGGAGGAAACACCTTTCACAACGGTTCCCGTGACACCGCGCTCGGATTCACTGCAGGAGAAGATTCGAAGCACCGAGTCACCCTCATCAATCAGTTCAACTCAGGCAGTCCCGTCAACACCTACCGATTGCAGATTCGGGAGGCAAAGCCGGATTTTGAAATCCTCGCCGTGAGCGAACGCCCTTACCTCGAAGTGAGGCAGGCCTTCCCTGCCGCCCCGCTCCTTCGAAAAGGAGGAACCGTTCCGCTTCGTCTCCTCATCCATCGCAAGGACGGGTTCACCGGACCAGTCTCTGTCAACGCAACCGGGCTGCCCGAAGGGGTTACCTGCCTTCCGGTCAATCTCCAGAATTTGGAAACGAGCGCCTACCTCGTCCTCGCTGCGACTGACAAAGCGCCCAAGTGGGAGGGCACTATTCAAGTGACCGCCACCGCGATCATAGCAGAAACGGAAGTGACCCACCCGGTTCGGGCAGGAACCATTGTTCTGGGTAACAATGACTACAATCTCGCGCGCATCAAAACACGGCTCTCTCCGGACGTCCCCCTCGCCGTGAGCGCTGAGGAAGTAACTCCCGTCAGAATTGAAGCAGAGAGCGGCGGGAAGTTTTCAGTGACACGCGACAAAAAATTGGCGATCCCTTTCAAGCTCCTTTCAAAACACGAACTCAAAGGAGATTTAACGGTGACACCACTCGGCCTCTACGGTTTAAAAAAACCTCCCGTCCTCACGGTAAAAGAAGATCAGAATGAAGGGACCGTTACGATCGATTTCACTCCGAAAACAAATGTTTTCGATTCCAAAGTGGGAACCTGGAATTTTGTTCTCAAAGCAACCGGGGTGACGAAATACAAGCGCAACCCGGCTGCGGCCGAAAGGGCGGTGAAAGAGCTCGCCGACAATGAAGCGCTTTCAAAAAAATATACCGCCGATTCGGCCAAGGCGAAGCAACTCGTCGAAGAGAGGAAGAAAAACCTCGCGACGGCAACAGGCAATCTTTCCACAGCAACGGCTGAAGCGAAACCGGTCGTCGAGGAATCCATTACTCTGGCAAAGACCGAACTCGCCGAAGCTGAGAAACAGTTCTCGGCAGCAGAGTCGAAGCAGGCCCAGTCAGTCAAAGAACTCACCGCCGCAAAAGCGCGATCAACAGCCCTCACGAAAAGCGCCGCTGCAAAAGACGTGAAATTTGCCTCCTGGTCACTTCCCCTTTCTGTCGAAATCCTCCCCGAAGAAAAGAAGAAATAGGCAGTCTATTTTCTTTGACCTCAATTTACCCCCATGATGAGACTCAACCTTCTCGTAACAGGACTCCTCTTATTCGTTTCGCCATTGATGGCACAACTTGAGGTCGCAGAATTGAAGCGCGACACGCCCGTCAATTTTGCGACGGAAGTCTATCCCTTTCTCAAGTCAAACTGCCTCGCTTGTCACAACACGACCAAAGCGAAAGCAGATCTCATTTTGGAGTCGCCGCAGGATATGATCAAAGGTGGCGAAACCGGTCCCGCGATCGAACCGGGGAATGCCGACAACTCTTTCTTGTTCAGCACCGCAGCGCACATCGAAGAGCCGACGATGCCGCCGACGAATAATAAATCAAAAGCCAAAAACTTAACTCCCGATCAACTGTCACTCCTGAAGCGGTGGATTGATGAAGGCGCGGAAGGAGACAGCGTTTCCACTGCCGCCCCCGAATCGTGGACTTTACTCAACGGGCCTCAGCCCATTTACACTGCGGCACTCACCAACGACGGTCGCTTCGCCGCAGTTGGACGTGGACAGAAAATCGATCTCTACGATCTGCGAATCGGCAAACTGATTACGAGCCTGAAAGATTCATCACTCAAGCACCCCACCGCGCATCGTGACCTCGTGCAGTCACTCGACTTCAGCGCCGAAGGCACTCTCGCCTCGGGCGGATACCGAGCCGTAAAAATCTGGAATCGCTCCCCGGAAACAGCCGGAGAACCACTGACACTGACAGCCGACCCAGTTGCTTCCCGTCTATCACCCAAAAGAGATCGTCTTGCCGTTGGATACGCGGACGGCACTATCTCGCTTTTCGATTTGCAGGCCGAGAAACAAACGGTGACGACGATCAAAGATCACACCGGATCGATCAATGATTTCCGTTTCTCTCCTGATGGTCAATCGCTCTACTCCGTCTCTGCCGACAAAACGATCCGGCGAAGAGGCGTCGCCGATATTTCCCAATCGACTTTCCTGACGCTTCCCTCAGCAGCCAACGCTATAGCGGTGATCAATAGCGGAAAACACCTCATGGTCGGGGGCGACGATCAACTGATGCATCTCTGCTCCGCAGATCTCGTTTCCCCGCTTCACGTTGCCGTCGCCAACCCAAAACCAACGCCGCAAACGAAACCCGCCGAAGCGAAACCTGCGTCTCAGCCGAAGGAAGATCCCACAAAGCAAACTCCTCCCGCTCCCGCGAAGCCTAAAACTGAAGCCGCTTCCACCAAACCGACTCCGGCAGAAAAGGCAACTCCCAAACCCGAGCCCAAACCCGAGCCCGGAGCGCCCATACAAGCCAAGCAGGCTCCCGCGCCCCCTGCACCCAAACCCACTGCGCCCACTTCTCAACCGAAGCCTGCTCCCGCTCCCGCTCCGAAGCTCCTCGTTCAGTTCAAATTTCAAACCCACCCTGTCGTTTCTCTTGAAACCGTGAACGCCGCCGGAACTGAGCTACTAGCCGCTCACAAGGATGGAACCGTAATCCACTTTAAAATAGATCCCGCCAAGATCACCGATACACCGGCACGGCTAAGAAGCTTCGTTCACGGCGGACCCCTGAATCAGCTGGCCGTTTCTCCTTTGGGAACTTCAACCCTACGCGCTGCAACCGCAGGCCCAACCGGCGCAGTCAATCTCTGGAATCTTGCCGACGGAAAAAAGATAGCGGAATTAAAATCTAATCCCAACACGCAACCACTCCTCGACGCCTACTCTCGCAATGTAGCGGTCGCGAATCGATTAAAAGCTCACTGGGAGAAAGCGGGACCTGTCGCGGCGAAACTTTCGACGGACGAATCAGAAAAGGCAAAAACATCGGGGGACCTCATCGCAAAAGCAAAACGCGACAAGGCCACCAAAAGAGCCGCGTTGAAAACGCTTTCGAGTCAGGATCCGCCCGCAAAGGACGGGGACATCACGAAAGCGACTGAAGCGCTTACCGAGGCTGACCGCACCCTCACGAGCGCGATTCGAAACCGGGATTCCTCGTCACGTCTCGCAGGAGAAGCCTTCACTGATCAGATCGCCGCAGAAGCCTCGGCCCTCGAAGCGATCGCTCTCTCTGCTGCTTTAACGGCTGAGTCAGATGCGCTTCAGAAAAGCGATGCCGAAGCTCTGAAAAACATCATCAGCCTGGATCTAAGATTCGCCCCCGACGGGTCGACCCTCGCGGTTGCCCTGAAAGACGGAGGCCTCCGGCTCTGGACTTCCGAGTCAGGAATCTGGCTGGAAGACATCGCCCGCCCCAAAGCGACCGGCCCCGTGAACTTTATAGATAATAACCGGGTCCTCGTAACCTCAGCAGGACGCAAGATCATCCCCTGGACCCTTCCCGGCGACGAATGGACCCTGACAAAAACACTCGGTGATGGAAATTCTCCCGAGCCCTTTGTTGATCGCATTTCAGCGCTGGCCTTCCACCCCGAGGGAGGGAAGCTCGCTACCGGAACCGGCGTTCCTTCGCGTAGCGGAGAGATTGCGATCTGGGACACCAGCACCTGGGAACAACTCAGCGCGAACGATGAAGCGCATCATGACACCATCACCTCTTTTGCCTTTTCGCCTGATGGAAGCCAACTCGCCAGCGGAGGAACCGATCAATTTGTGAAAGTGTTTGAGACAGACTCTCTTGAGCACAGTCTGACTTTCGAAGGACACACCAGTCACGTCCTCGACGTTGACTGGAACGCCGACGACCTCACCCTCGTAAGTTCCAGCGCTGACCTTCAAGTCAAGGTATGGGATATTTCTAACACTCAGCAAAAATCACAAGTTGAAGGCTTTCAGAAAGAAGTCGCTTCGGTCGCGTTTGTTGGCGACACCGACGTAATCCTGACTGCGAGCGGAGACAAGTCACTGAAGCTCGCCAATCAACCCCTCGCAGGAGCGGGAACCACTTTTCTTCACACCGCTGATGTCAGCGCCGATGGAAAGAAGATCATTGCGGCAGGACAGGACAGCGTCCTCCGGGTGTGGGACGCCTCGACGAAGAAGCTCATCAAAGAGTTTCCTTCACCCGAGGCGGATGCGGGAAAAGTAGCTGCAGAATAGCTATTACTTCTCTTTTGCCTCCGTCACGACAACCGTGATCGGCATCGAGTCGGTCGCAAACTGACTCGTCTTTTCAGCGGCAGCGCGCGCCTCAGTGCTCAGGGTTGCGCTGGCACTCCGCGTTCCCAGCGCCCTGGAGGAAAAATTAAAACTTCCCCGGAGTAATCGAAAACAGAATCGCCAGTTTCAAAAGTTGCATGAAAGTGCGGTTCAGGAGGAAAGTTTTGCTTTTCGTTCCGCGACTGTCTAAGCCGCATAGAGGCGCTTTCTGCCGATCAGAATTCCTGATTAGCAATAACTCAAGAGGGTTGAGTCCATGACATAACAGGGTTAAACTCCGGCCATGAAATTTGATAGACGCCATTTCCTGAGCACCGCTGCCACTCTCTCTTCGGGAGCCTTTCTCACCGCCTGCGGAGAGAAGGAAGGGCAAGCCTCGATCGAAGAGCCAAAAGAAACCGGTCCTCGCTATGAGATCTCATTGGCGCAGTGGTCAAATCACATCGCGCTCAAGGCCGGTGAACTCGACAACCTCGACTGGCCAAAATTCACTCAGGAAAACACCGGGATCGACGCACTCGAGTGGGTGAATCAGTTTTTCGCAGTCAATGATGATAAGCTCGGAGCGCAGCCGAAAGGACAGGACTACCTCACCGAAATGAAAACCCGCACTGACGATCTCGGGATGAAAAATCTTCTCATTATGTGCGATCGCGTCGGAAGCCTCGGATCTCCTAACATTACGAAACGCACCGCTGCGATCGAAGGCCACTACGCCTGGCTCGATGCCGCTAAGTTTCTCGGCTGTCACAGCATCCGCGTCAATGCCGCTTCGGATGCTTCTCTCAGCCCCGAAAAACAAACCGATCTCTGTGTCGATGGACTCCGCCGCCTTTGCGAACACGCCGCTCCCATGGGCCTGAATGTGATCGTCGAGAACCACGGTGGTCTTTCGTCCAATGGCGCATGGCTCGCCAGTGTCATGACGAATGTCGGGATGGAAAACTGCGGAACGCTTCCCGATTTTGGGAATTTCTACGTCGCCAAGAATCGCGGGAAGGCAGAGGCCTACGAAAAAGCGAAAGAGCCCTACGCTGATGACCCTGCCTACGCCGAAGATGAAACCGGGCTCGGCTACGATCGATACAAAGGTGTCCACATGCTGATGCCCTACGCCAAAGGAATCTCCGCCAAATCCCACGATTTCGACGAAACAGGAAACGAAGTTTCCACCGACTACAACCGCATGTTCCAGATCATCGGCGAATCAGATTATCGCGGCTACGTCGGCATCGAATACGAAGGCAAGGAACTCAGCGAAGTTGAGGGAATTAAGAAGACCAAGGCATTGCTTGAGAAGACGTTTGCCGAGGTTGGGTGAAAGAGATGGGCAGCTCTGACACCGCAAAAAGTTTCTGTGGCGAAGAGTGGAAAACCATTGATTGGGTGGCCCGTTTCATTAGACGGACGAGCATTGTCGGATTCACTGTCCGACCTGTCATCTCTGTAAAATGAACATTTCCGCTGGTATCACGTCCAACCCTGCGGCTTCTTCTTTTAGATTCCCGCCAATTCATGGGCAACGCACCTGACAGTCTTACTTCACTCGATTCCCTACCACTTCCGGCAGAGTTAGCGCGTGAACTCTGCCATCTTCCGGGCTTTGTCTTTCTTGATTCATCTGCCGCCGAGGCGTCGCAGGAGAGCAACGACGCATCGCTCTACTCCATCATCACGGCCCGTCCGAAGGCCACCTATCGCGGCAATCTCTTCAACAAACGGGAGCGTGAACTCCTCCAGTGCGCCTACCGCAGCCAGCTTCACTCTGATAAGATCACCCTTGATATTGGTGTTCCCACCGCAGGCTTCTACGGTACCATCTCGTATCAAGGGGATTTCCTTTTCGGCGAATATCACGATTGTCTCATTTACGATCACCGTCACGACCGCTGGACCGAGATCGGAAATCTTTCTGAATCCCGAAACAGAAAAGCCGATAGCGCTCCCTCATCGAAAACAGGATCGCTGAACTTCACGAGCAACACGGATAAAGAGCAATTTTGCGAAATGGTGAGCACGGCGCAAGAATACATTGCCGCCGGCCACATCTATCAGGTGAGTCTTTCCCATCGCTTCCGCGCTCCGCGCCCCGACAACTTCGATGCCTTCGGATTTCACGAGCGCCTCCGTGAACAGTCTCCGGCTCCTTTTGCAGGATTTCTTTCTCTGGGAAATCATCAAATCATCTCCTCGTCTCCGGAACAGTTTCTGAACATGAGCGGTCGCCACATTCAGACGCGGCCTATCAAAGGAACGAGACCGCGTTTTCGGAAGCGCGAAGAAGATGAAAAATCCGCCTACGACTTGATCACTTCACCGAAGGAGATCGCGGAACTCGTCATGATCACTGACCTCGAACGCAACGACCTCGGACAGATTTGCGAATATGGAACGGTCGAAGTAACCGAACTCCTGAAATTGGAGCGGTTCGCGCAGGTCTTTCATCTCGTTTCAACGGTCGAGGGAACGCTCCGCCCGGAGGTCGATCACATCGATGCTCTCCTTGCCTGCTACCCGGGCGGTAGCATCACAGGCGCGCCCAAAAAACGGGCACGCGAGATTATCGACGAGCTGGAATCAGTTCCCCGTGGGCTCTACACAGGAGCAATCGGCTGCCTTGGTTTCAATGGAGAAAGCCGATTCAACATCGCGATCCGCACCGCTATCGCCGACGAAGATTTTGTCCACTTCCACGTCGGCGCGGGAATCGTCGCCGACTCTGATCCCGCAATGGAATGGGAGGAAACGCTCCATAAAGCAGCCGGAATCCTCCAGGCTTTCGGCGGTGAGTGATGCGACTCGGGCGCGCTCAAGGAGAGGCTGCATCTTGCTGCCTGCGGAGACTCCGGCCGGTGGCTGCGCTGGCGGCTGGAAGCACGCCACTCCTTGGGGAGAACGTGACTCGAAGTGAGTCATCGAATTACTCCAGCAAATCGGGACGGTTCTCGCGAGTCCTCTCCTCAGCCATCTCATCGCGCCATTCGTCAATTTTTGCATGATTACCTGAAAGGAGAATATCGGGAACTGCCATTCCCTGAAATTCTGCTGGCCTCGTGTAGTGAGGGGCTTCAATCCTTTTCCCATCGCCGGAAAATGACTCGACCTCGGCGGATTGATCATCTCCAAGAACACCCGGAATCAATCGAACCACTGAGTCGACCACGACAGCAGCGGCAATCGTCCCATTCGTGAGCACGTAATCGCCGATCGAAATCTCCTCATCAACAAGCGCTTCGACAACTCGATGGTCGACCCCCTCGTAGTGACCGCAAAGAAAGATAAGATGCGTTTCCTTAGACAGATTGACGGCCCGTGCCTGCTTGAATGGCTTTCCCTGAGGCGTTAGGAAAATCACTTTCGCATTCGGAGTTTTGATCTTTTCCATCGCCGCAAAGAACGGCTCCGGTTTCATGACCATCCCCGGACCGCCGCCGTAAGGCATATCATCCACCTTGCGGTGCTTGTCGGTCGTGAACTCACGAAGATCATGAAAGTTGATTTCGACATGACCACCAGCAATCGCCCGCCCCATGATGCTGGACTTCAACGGAGCTTCTGCGATCTCCGGGAAAATGGTGACGATATCGATTTTCATACAAGGGCGTGGAAAACCCCAGACTATCCTATTTCCGAAATCTCGCCACTGGAACCACGGACCGTTTACCGTTCTCTTCCGACTCTCTCGCGAGGAGGACGCGGGTCTCTTTGAAATCACCAATCGTGCCGACACTTTCGATACGTAAAACGTCTCCCGACATCGTAATCAGATCAGAGATTTCGCTCCACTCTCCATCGCTGAGACCAAGGACCGCCTGGACCTCGCCCGCGTCTCCATAGCGATAGTCATCAACGGTTCCCTCCAATCCGTCATCTCCATTTCGGACCGCCACAAAGTTGATCGCCGAATCTTCCGTCGTCCCCGTGATCGACATGACGAGTTCCCACGGAGCCGCGTTGAGATCAATCAGCCCATCGCTGTAAATCGTGAAATAGTCGCGCCACATCGGCTGATACGTGGCAACCATATCCATCCCCGCAATGAACAACATTTCCTCCAGCGAAGTGATTTCTGTATTGGGAGGAAATTCCGGATAATTCACCCCCGAGTAGAAAGCGTTTTCGGCTCCATTCGGGAGCCTGTCAGAATTCCCGTCGACCCAGTCGGCGATTGACTCCGCGGCGCGACTTGCCGCCGCCGCATCAAGTCCCCATGAAACAAATAGTTCCGCGGTGGCGTCGCGTAGCTTTTCATTATCGAGGTCGTTGACCGGAATACGACCACTCTCACTTGAGATTTTAACCTGAAAGCCCTTTCCTGTTCCGATGCCTTGGATCAAGGCAACGTCCCCCGGCTCAACATCCGGATGGGAAGCGAGGACCAGCCCACTTTCCGCAAGCAAGCCCGCCTGGAATCGAGCTCTCTCCAGAGTGCTTTCCTCCCATGACGGTTGCGAAGCCTCCCACAATCCGGCGACAATGATAGATAGCGCCATCACCGCCACGAGGACGAGCAATAGTGCCATTCCCTCCTCCTTCTTTTTATGCTTGAGAGAAATTTTCATTGGCCACCTCCCCCTCCGGCACCAGAAGCGGGAGCACCACCTCCACCCGGTCGACCCGGTCCACTATTTTGGGGGCCACCACCACCAGGACCTTGGCCGCCTCTGGGAGGACCCTTGCCGCCGCCGCCCTTGGCACCACCTTTTCCACCGCGCCCGGCACCATCACCTCCTCCGGGACCACGGCTTTTTCCGCCTTCGCCACGATCACTGCGACCCTCTCCACGATCGCCCTGTCCCCGTTGCCTCGCGTTTGCGGCGGCGGCGGCGGCCGAAGAAGTCGAGGTCGTATTTGTATTACTAGTGCCGGCAGTCGCTGCTTCAGCCGCTTCGTCAGGATTCACCGCTTGCTCAGGCACATTAAAAACCACCCTCATCGGCACAGGGCGAAACTCTCCGCCCAATGAAAATTCGAGGAGAGGTGGCATCGCATTCTCGTCGGTCCATTCATCAAGCCACTCGCGCTGATCGTCATCCCAGAACCGCCAGGCGGCAATCGTGACGCCACTCATGAGCGGCAACCAATAGCGCCCTTCTTCGTCTGCTTGAAGAAGATCATCAGGACCGGCCCGAAAAGCCATTCCCCCGTTGCTCTCTTCATCCGGTCCAAAATCAGCCCGACTGATCGCGAGATCGAAGAGAGGCTCACCCCCTCCACGAGGAGGAGAAGGCCGCAAGGCAATGACCGTTTCCTCACTGCCACCGACCTTTTCACCAAAGGTGAAAGCGGTCGAGCTGTTCCCGATCACGAGCTCATCAAACCCCGACGCAGACTCAGCGGCAGGCGTCATTGCGAGGGTTCCCTCGGGCGGCAGATTCTCGATTGATTCGCGGAGCAAAATTAGAAAACGACTAACCTCCTCATCATTGCGATCAAGATTTCGAATCTCTGCGGCCGAATCCCCCGCTTGCCAGAGAATCGACAACACCGCGCTCGAAATGATCCCGAGAATCGTCATCGACACGACAATTTCAAAGAGTGAAAAGCCCCCTTGCGTCCTTCGGCAATAATCGTGAAAGGACTTCATTACTCCGGCTGGTAAATGATGATTTGTGCCTTTTCCAACTGAGCTCCGCCGTCGTCGTTGAAGGCCGCCTCGACCGTCAACTGATAGAGGTCAGCGAGCTCATTTCCCTCCCCATTGTCGATTTGGAAAGGTTCAGCATAACTTCGAAAAGTAATATCGAGAAGTTCATCGTAAGTCTCTGCCGCAATCTCCGCGACGGGGAGTCGGCGCTTTTCATAGAGCATCGCCTCGATATGCTGCTGAATCATTCGATCACGGGCAAATTCTCCCGAGGTGCTGTTGATCTTCTGCATCACCTGGACAAGGCCTGTCACCGTGATCGAAAACAAGGCCACGGCGATGACGACATCCAAGAGCGCATACCCTGAATTTTTCTCTCCTCGGGAATTCATCATTCGACCCACGACCTTTCTGATTTCACATCTGCGGTGAGCGGATGAAATTCGATTTCAAAAAATGAATCATCCGCCTCAACCTTCACGCGCATCGGCTCACACATCCCCGAAGGTTGGAAAATCCACCTCCGGAACTCCCCGCCAGACATATCAACCCAATCGACCTCATCCCAAATTTTCAGACTGACCCGCAAGGAAGGATCAAACTCAACCGATTCAAAGAACTGCAATCCTTTTTCAATCTCCTCCCGCTTCAGATCCGGCGCTTGCCCCCCTTCACTCAGGTCGATCCCACGGGCGCGGGACGCATCGATGATTTCCTGCTCCCTTGCGACTTCTTCCAACTCAACCCTCAGTGTCTCAAATTCCTCTGCGCCTCCATAGGGCTGAAAAAAGCGCGCCGCCTTGAACCCTTCGCTATCAAAAATAATTTGATAGGGCCGCTGCTCCTTCATCGCACGAAGTCGAACTTCACGGGCAAGAATCAGAAGCGCATTAACCGGTTCGCGTGCAAGACGTTCGCGCTGAACACCCGAAATAGCAGGCACCGCAATGCCCGTCAGAATCCCAAGAACAGTGATCGCGATAACCACCTCGACGAGAGTGAATGCGGTCGTCGCTCCCACGGCAGGCAATCCTGCGGTCGTCGCTCCGGCCCGATCGCCGGCATTCCGACTACCAGTTGCCAATATCATCCTCGCTCTCGACGCCGTCTTCACCGAGGGAGAAGATGTCATACTTTTTTGAACTTTTCTGCGCGGGGACACGAAACTCATAAACCTGCCCCCAGGGGTCCATCATCGGTTCCTCGAGATAGCCTCTCCAACGCTCCGGCTGTGGCTCGGCCGTTGGTCGTTCGACGAGTGCGTTCAGTCCCTGCTCCTCAGTCGGCGGTTTGAAATAGTTATTCCGCTCGTAGCTCTTCAGGGCGAGATCGAGCGCTTTGATGTCAGATTCAACACGGGTGTATTTGGCGTCATCAATAAATCCGACAATGAGATAAATTCCCGATCCTGAGAGGACCGCAATAATTGTGATCACGATAACCAATTCCACGAGGGTGAAACCGGAAGCCGATTTTTTTGATCGTTGGGCGAATGAATTCTGTGAGACGTGTTTCATAACGGTATAGAGAAAAATTTAGCGGCCGCCAACCCCGGACATCGAGCCAAAAATGGTTGTGATCATGCAATAGGCAACGACTCCGACGATGATTGCCACGAACACCAACATGACGGTTGGCACGATGGTCGTCAATCGTGAGATACGAACGTCGAGGTCTTCGTCATATTTGCGGGCCGCCTTCGAGAAGGCTTTTCCCAACTGGCCCGTTTGCTCGCCAATCGCAACGCGATCAACCAATTGCTCGGGAAATGAGGCGGTCTTTTCCATCGCTTTCGCCAAGCTCGTTCCTTCACCCACATCCAACACCACCGTTTCAAGATGGTTGCGAATGAAGCGATTAGGGGTTCCCCGGGTCACCAACCTGAGCCCACTCAGGAGCGGAACTCCGTTGTTCACCAAATTCGACATCGTGTGACAAAACTGAGCGTAGAATCGCCCGAGAATCACCGGGCCAAAGGCGGGGATTCTCATTTTGTATCCATCCCACCATTCGCGACCATTCGCTGTTGTGATGGTCACCTTGAAAGCGACCGCGGCCCCGATCATGAGCGAGAGGAGCACCCACCACCACTTCGCCATGAAATCCGTGAATTTAATAAGCAGGTCGGTAATCAGCGGAAGATCCTGCCCCGTTTTTTGCATCATACTGCTCAGCGATGGCATCAGAACGGTGCTGAAAACAAAAATAAGCACGACGCAGGCGAGCATCACCGTGAGCGGGTAAATCATGGCGCCAACCGTTCTGCGCTGCAGATCGAAGAGTTGCTTCAAATTGACCACGAGCCTGCGAAGAATATCCGGAAGCGATCCACTGGCTTCCCCCGCTGCGACGAGACTGCAATACAATTCATCAAACGAAGGCGACGCCGCCGGCAGCGATTTGGAAAAGCGTGCCCCTTCCCGAATATCGTCGCGCAGGCAATTCGCCACTCCGCGAATCGAAGCATTCGTCTGACGGGTTCCCAGAATTCTCAAAGCACGCTCCAAATTCATTCCCGCATCGAGAAGATCGGCGAGTTCCTCAGTAAAAAGCACCAACTCCGGTCTCTTTAATTTTATCCCGCGTCGCCGAGTTTCTTTGCCAGCCTTCGCTCCCGATTTTTCAGAACCTCCCTCATCGCCCTCCTGAACCAAAACCGGAGTGAGCGATTTTGACTCCAATTCGCGATAAGCCTCAGTCTTATTGCGTACCGAAACACTTCCGGAAACTTTCTTCCCGGCGAGATCAATGGCGGTGTAACTAAAGGCGGGCATCTTAGTGGCGACAGGGTATTCAATCGCAAACCCCGTCCCTTGTCATTAGTTTCGTTAAAATAGCCGAAAATAACTGCTCGTTGCCGCTGCAGCTTCTTCTGAAATCCCCGTCTCGGGATGCCACGCAACAACTGCCTTGGCTCTGGCACCCCCGGCGGATGTGCCCACTTGAATAAGTTCGCGTAACGCCTCCGCTTTGGCCCCGCTCTCATCGTCGGGATCAAGTTGCGTTCGCAAAACCGCTTTTTCCGCGAGCGCTTCATTTGCGAGATATACGAGTAACCCGCTAAAACTTTATTTAACTGGTAAAATAAATACCATTAAGTCAAAAAATACCAATTTTGAGTATTTATTTACCCCCTAACTGGATGCCTAAGCCTCAATCTCCCACCCTTCGCGGTAATCACGACTGATGAGCTTATCCAAGTCAGGGCGACCCTTCACTTTCATGCCCTCGGCATCCCACTGCAGTCGCTTACCTGGATTTCTTTGAGCGAGACATCCGAGAAGCACCGTTTCGGTAAACGGCCCTGAATGCGCGAAGTCAGATTGACCCCGCTCCGCTTTTCCTTCGATCGCATCCGCCCACTCCTTGTAATTATCCTCGTCCCTTGCTCTGGGAACCGATATTTCAGGTGAAGCAAAGCCGTCAAAAAGATTCGAGGCCTTCACAAACCAATCGCTCTTTCTTGCGAAATACATCTTTCCTCGCTCGCCGACGACGACACTCCCATATTTCCGGTAGTCAACGCCTTCAAGAATCGATTCCGGAGGTCGATTGAATTCGCCGGGAATAAAGCGCCAACCATCACGCTGAAACCGGGCTCCGATCTGGCCGTCATACCAATGCATCTTCACGCCCTTATCAGCAAAGTCGTAAACGATCGTCGAATTAATCGGCGCTGAGATATCAGTTCCTCCATTCTCCGTCGCCTCGATGGACGTCGGAGATCCCAGATCGAGCGCCCAATACGGCATATCCATGATGTGGCAGGCCATATCCCCGAGAGCTCCTGTTCCAAAATCCCACCAACCACGCCACGCAAAAGGAGCGATCTTTGGACTGTAATCCACCCACGGAGCCGGGCCAATCCACTGATCCCAGTCGATTCCCGCAGGCACCGGAACAGGGTCCGGGGCTTTCGCAAATCCCTGAGGCCAGATCGGGCGATTCGTCCAGGTGTGGATCTCTTTCACCTCTCCCAAAATCCCCGCACGAATCAGCTCCACCGCACGTCTCATGTGGTCATTCGCGTGAGCTTGATTCCCCATCTGAGTTTTCACCCCGGTCTCAGCGGCAACGCGAGTGAGTGTTCGCGCCTCCCCGATCGAGTGTGTGAGCGGCTTCTGACAATAAACATGCTTGCCCGCTTTCATCGCCATCATCGACGCATGAAAGTGATGATGATCCGGCGTCGAAACCGTCACCGCATCAATCTTATCGCCCATATCGGCGATCATCTCGCGGTAGTCCGTGTAAAACTTCGCATCAGGATACTTCGAACGCGCCTCCGTGATCGACTTCATGCGGGATCGGATCGAACCGGATTCCACATTTCCAGAATCGAGCCTCTCAATATCAACGATATCAACAATCGCGGTCGGGTGCATTCCCGCCTTCACCGCACCACTGATGTCAGCACTTCCCTTTCCGCCGGTTCCGATTCCCCCCAGCTGGATGCGTGAGTTCGCGCCCCACACATGCGAAGGCACAAATTGAAAACCAAAGGCAGAGGCAGCGGCCGCCTTAACAACACCACGCCGGGAGAAAGCTCCCGCTGTGTTCGCACCCGCTGTGTTCGCACTTTGGGGGGACTGACTTTTTCCTGAAGTGGCCGGCGCGGAGGCGCTCGAAGAAGCAATTGACTTAGAATCCATAAATTGATCCTGCCATCCCAGTCCTTCCAAGTCGACCCTCCATCACCTCGCTTAATTGTGGTGGCATCAAAACAAGCTCGCCATGAAGCGTGGCCAAAAAAGTAGCGGCTCGAATTTCGTGCCGATTCCCCGGCCTATCCGTCCGCGCACTCAAAACGCCACGCGGCTCTGCTCGGAAGGAAATTCCTTCCGCTCCCCCCCCTGATAGCGCCACAAAACGTGGCGGCTCGAATTTCGTGGCGATTCCCATTACTGCGGGCCATCCCACCCCCTAAGCGCCCTAAGCGCCCTAAGCGCCCTAAGCGCCCTAAGCGCCCTGTGCGACCTATGCGACCTGCGCCGCAGGGACCGCTGCCGTCTGGGCGACCTCCTGACCCCCGCCCATATACTGCACACTCTCTGCCACGACTCTCAATTTCGACCTCGCCTGCCCCGTCTCACTGTCTTTCCAGGAATCCAATTGGAGCCGCCCTTCCACAAGAACACTTCGCCCCTTTTTTAGATACTTAACCGCATTCTCCGCATCCCGCCCCCAGACGATCACATCAACAAAAGTCGCTTCCTCCTGCTTCTGGCCATTCTCCAAGGTCCACGATCGATTCATCGCGAGGCCGAGTTCGGTGACGGAGTGGTTGTTTTTAGTTTGCCTCAGCTCAGGATCACGAGTGAGATTTCCGACTAGGGTTACGCGGTTAAAACTGCTCATAAGAACACCTATACAGTAAGCTGTTCACAAGAACAACTTATTTTTGTGAATTTCTTGATCCCTGTTTCAGGATTTGCGAACCCGCGTTCCGCTGCTTAAACTTTCGGGTCTCCCGAATCCCTTATGCAACCAGACGAACTCAGTCCCTTCACCGACTTTTGCTATCTGTTCCTCAGCATCATCCTCGAAGGTGCTCCCTTTATCCTTCTTGGAACGATCATCTCCGGATTCATCGACGCCTACCTCCCGGCAGGGCTGATCGATAAATGGCTGCCGAAGAACAAACCCCTCGCTATTATGTTGAGTGGACTTCTCGGTGCCATCTTTCCGGTCTGCGAATGCGCCATCGTCCCCGTGATTCGACGGCTGATCAAAAAAGGCCTCCCGGTTTCCTGCGCGATCACCTACATGCTATCGGCGCCTATCATCAATCCCATCGTCATTCTCAGCACGATGAAGGCTTTCTCCACCTCTCTCGGCCAGTTTTCGCTGCGACAGACCGAGACCGCTGTCGCCTATGGTCCCGGGTTCATGACCTCAAGCCGACTCATCATCGCCTTTATCGTCACCGTCGGTGTAGGCCTCGTCGTGCTGAAATTCCGGGCCTCTTCCATTTTGAAGCCCGGAGTCCTTCCCAAAAGAAGGCCTTCGGACGATTCGAATGAAGATTCAAACGAAAGCCACGATCATTCCCACGATGAAGGCGCTCCGAACAAACTCGTTCTAGCGATGAGGACGACGATGCGGGACTTCATGGAGACCGCGATGTATTTCACGATCGGTGTTGCGATCACCTCCGTATTCAAAGCCTACGTAACTCAGGATTTGATTCTCCTTTTCAATCAAAGTGAAGCCACTGGGATTGGACTCATGATGGTACTCGCCTTCGTCCTCAGCCTTTGCAGCACCTCCGATGCTTTCATCGCCGCGAACTTCCCCGTCCCTCAATCCGCAAAACTGGCCTTCCTCGTCTTCGGCCCAATGATGGATGTGAAGCTCGTCTTCATGTATCTCACCGTCTTCAAATCCAAGTTCGTCATCATCCTCGCGACGACGCTTTTCTTCGTGATCGGAATCCTCAGTTACCTCTGGATCCGCCTCTAATCCGCCCCCCGCTTTCTCATGAGAAAATTGCTTCACAATCTCGCCATCCTCGCCCTCTTCATTTGGGGAGGGCTCTTTCTATACTTCTATCTCACGGGAAGAATTGAAAGACACCTCGATCCGAGCTTTCGGGTCTACGCCCTGATTTCAGGAATCGGAATGATCCTCCTCGGAGCCTTCAATTTCATCAACCGCAACAAAGACGTCGGCGCCTGCGACCACGATCATGCGCACGGAGACACCTGCAATCATGATGATTCCCACGAGCATAGCGGGTCCCCCGAGCATCACCACGATCACAAAAGCGACGACGCCGAGGAGTCTCATGATCACGAACACGGTGAATCATGTCATCACGGGGAGTCGCATTCCCATGGGCACAAGCACTCGCATGACGAAAAATCCGCTCATAGTGAGTCTCACGACGACCAGGGACACGGTGAGGGAGATCATGATCATGCCCATGATCACGAAGATAGCACCTCAGGCCTCGCCTTTTCCCTCGCTGTGCTTCTCATTCCCATCCTCATGGCGACCGGAATTTCGAAGGACCAGTTCAGCAGCGGATACCTCGCGAAATGGGGGGAAATTGAACGCCAAATGCTGCAAATGCGCATCGCAAAGGAGCGCGAAGCCGAAGCCGCAGATCGAATCAAAGTCTCCAAGACGGCTCCCAATCCCTACACTCGTGAAGGAATCGAAGGAGAAACACCCGGTGCCGCCGACACCCCTCCCAATCCGGACGACCCAACCGTCGGCGTTGAAGCCGATGCGGCGGACACCGACGGTGGCGAAAATGAAGACTGGGGAACGTTCACCCTCGAAGACCTCAAAAATATGGTGCCACAGAGCACCGAAGGAGACTTCCTCCTCGATGTCCCCCAGATTTTCTACACCGCCGGAGACAAAGAGCTCATGCAGGTGATGGAAGGCATTCCCGTCGAAACAACGGCGCAGCTCATGGAGGAAACCCTCAGCAACGCCAACGGGCAGCGACTCAAGGCCTTTCGACTGTTCATCGAATGCTGCGCTGCCGACGCCCGCCCCCTCTCCATTCCGGTCGACTTTGGCAAAGCGCCGCCGGAATACGTCGAAATGGGTTGGTATAAACTTTACGGAAAACTGCACTACGCGGACGAGGATGGGGAAATCATTCCCCTGCTCAATATCGAACGCATCGAAGAGGTTCTGGAACCCACCGACGGATTGCTTTACTGACCGCGACTACGCGAGCCCGGATCGGCGAACCCTGGATCAGGGATCCTGAAAGCCTCCGGATCAAAAGCCCCCGATTTCAATCGGAGGGTCGTGCCTGAAAGTCGTTACGGCGTCCTGAAACGACGCCCAAAAGGCACCTCCTCAAGAGCCGATTCACATAGCAACCCGCCCCGCCGAATACGTTCCACGCAAGCGCAGGCACTTGAAATTTTGCAGAAATGCCGTAGATTCGCTCTGACGGAATGTCGATTCCGCCAATTCTTCCCAATATGGGGGTGTACTGGTTTCGACTGACAGTTTGATAGATAAATTGCGTGTCGAGGTTGATCGGTTGGCCTCGTAAAAAGCCGATCAAAAAACAAAAGCAAATAACGAACCTGAACTTGCGTTGGCAGCCTAATTAGGCCGCCTGGGATTTGGCCGACGCCGGCTGAGCTAGATCCTTAAACTTTAGTCGGCTTAGTCTCCTGGCGGGTGTCCGGCCAAAGAGATGAAAGGTTACAGGGCAACCGGAGTGAAGGAATTCTGTCAATCGAAGTCCCCACTGCTAAAGCAAAAGACTGACTATGCATGTAGAAGTTTATTGAGATGATTGTTAGGACAGGGGTTCGACTCCCCTCACCTCCATTCTTCGCTCGAGGGACGAGAGCGAAGAATGTCCTGCGTAGTCTTGACGAAGAAGGACCGAGCTACGCTTCATTCCAATTTCACTCTCGAGCTACGAATCGCAGGCCAATCTTTCACATACGTCTATCTCTTAAGATAGCGAAATGGATCCGACAAAGACCTATGTGGGTGTTACTTCCGATTTGCGCAAACGCTTAGCGGAACACAATGTCGGACAAGCAAAACACACTTCAAAATATCGCCCCTGGATTCTTGAAACTTATCTCGCTTTTTCAGATCACGACAAAGCTCTCCGTTTTGAAAAATACCTCAAATCATCCTCGGGAATCGCATTCTCCAATAAGCGACTTCGGGGATAAATATTCCTGAGGCCTGCCCCTACGAGGAAACTTGAGGCCCGTATTTTTCAAATTCTGAAGACTGATGAAATTTTCCAGTTTACGACACCTTGTGCCTTGATCGTGCCCCCCGAAGTGATGGAGAGCGATTTAAAAACTCGGTTTCCTCTTCGCTAATGAACTGACTCACTTTCCTTGCTCTATCGGCATCGCTCCTCCTGACCGTTAACCTGCCTGCCGATGAATGGCCGTGGTGGCGCGGGCCGGATCGCAACGGCGTTGCTTCACCCGATTAGAATTCGCAGGTAATTCGCAGGTGAAATTCGCAGAGACAGGTGAATAATCAGGTCCGGAATTTGCAGCCTAATCGCGCATGTCTGACCGTTATGGTTTTTAAGGAGCGGGGTTCCTCCGAGTAGATAACCTGCCCCTCGAATTTTCTCGCATCACAACAAAGCGGTCGATTTCGAGAAGTATCTCAAAACGGCCTCTGGGATCGCCTTCGCTAACAAGCGCCTGCGCTGAGAACACTACTCTCACGTAGCTCACAAACCTGATCACCGATCCGGAAACGCTCAGGCGGCTCGAGAAGACGATCATTCTCAGCCATTCCCAATTCAGGCAACCCGGCGGAGTTGATTCCGAAGCTGCTCACGGTCACCAGTTGATTAAGACTGGTGACCGACCTGTGCCGATTACGTCTTCAGGGACTACAAATCCACGGTCCGACCTTCCTTGAAGGCCTCGTCCGCCGCGAGGACAATCTTCAGACTGTTCACGGCATCATCCATGTGATCGGACAGATCGACATCATTCTGAATCGCGTTGAGCAAAAATTGCTGCTCGCGAAGGCAGAGCTCATCGTGATCCGGTTCATCGGTGAGATCGATTAACTCGTCCTCTTTCGTGAACTCGTTGTTCTCATCCTGGTCGGCGTGGTGAACGAGCAGCGATTCTGTTTTAGTGTGGCTGTCGACATCGCTCGACATGGATTCTCCTGCCGCTTTTTCGGCGACGATTGAGACTGAACCTTTCGGGCCAACGACGTCTTTTACGAAGAAAGCGGTCTCGCTCATCATCGGACCCCAGCCCGCTTCATACCAGCCGACCGATCCATTTTCAAAAACGACCTGCAGCTGACCGTAGTTGTACATTCCTTCGTTCAGTTCATCGGAAAGCCTCGCTCCAATTGCATTCACTTTGATCGGTTTTGACCGGGTCATCTGACACATCACGTCGACATAGTGAACCCCGCAATCGACGATCGGCGACATCGAGTTCATGAGGCTGCGGTGAACATCCCACATCCGGCCTTTGCTCTGCTGGTTGAGATTCATCCTCATCACGAGAGGATTGCCAAGGGTCTGCGCAATTTCGATAAACTTGATCCAGGACGGGTGGACCCGGAGAATGTAACCGATCACCAGCTTGCGATTGTGCTTTCGCGCGAGGGCGACGATTTTCCGGGCGGCTTCGACCGTTTCCGCGATGGGCTTCTCCATGAAGACATGAGCACCGGCCTCAAGAGCTTTAGTCGCGAACTCCTCGTGCGTTTCCGGATAGGTATTGATCGAAACCACATCTGGTTTCACTTCGGCGAGAGCCGTGTCAAAATCATTGAACCCGGGAATGTTGCCGCCAAGCTCTTCGATCAAGGAAGCACGACTCGCTTCTGAACGCGTCACGATTCCAGCGATCTCAAAACCCTCGAGTTGGTGATAGGCCTTCGCGTGCGAGGCTCCCATATTTCCGGCGCCGACTACTAATACTTTCATAGGGTGAGTCTAGGGAATCGTGGGTTGAATACAAGGGGCTGAATTCTCGAAAGATCAAGAATTGCCGCGACGTCCTGATTTGCTATTCTGAGGCATGAGAATCACCCCTCTATTGAGCCTCGCTGCCGTCGCTGTTTTCTTCTCCCTCAGTTGCTCAGAGAGCGAAAAGCTTGTCGAAGAAGGTCCCTCGCTGCACTTCGAGGGAACCTCCGGGCCCGGTAAAGGAAAGCATATCGTCTTGGTGACCGGGGAGGAATACTATCGCTCGGAAGAGGGAATGCCGATGCTCGCGAAGATTCTTGCGGAGCATCACGGATTCGATTGCACGGTGTTGTTTGCCCTTGATCCGGAGACCGGAGCGGTGAACCCGAATCAGGTTCACCATCTTCCGGGGCTGAAGAATCTCGCGTCCGCAGACTTGCTCGTTCTCTTCACCCGCTTCCGTGAACTTCCCGATGAAGACATGATTCATTTTGAGAATTTCATTAATCAGGGAAAGCCGGTCATGGCCTTCCGGAACGCTACCCATCCATTCAAATACCCGGCGGAGAGCGCGAGCAGGTTTGCGAGTTGGGATTTCAAAAGCAAGGAATGGCCGGGAGGATTTGGACAGCAAATCCTTGGCGACACCTGGGTCTCGCATCATGGAAAATTTCTCAAAGAAGCGACCATCGCGACTCTGAATCCGAAGGAGATCGGTCACCCCGTTTTGCGAGGTGTCAGTCCGCAGATATTTGCACGAACCGATGTGAATGGAGTCAACAAACTCACCGACAAAGACACCGTTCTCTACTTCGGAAAAGTCCTGCCGGGATTGGATCGAAATGATCCACCGGTGAAGGACGGTCGAAACGCTACCCCGATTCCCTGGGCGTGGTTTCACCCCTACGAGTCCCCCTCGAGCGCGACGGGACAGTCTTTCTGTGTCACCGCAGGATCCGCCGAAGACTGGCTGGAGGAAGACTTTCGGAGGCTCGCGGTAAATGCGATCTACGCACTGACCGGATTGGAGGCAGAGATTCCTGAGAAGAGTGAGGTGGGCTTTATTGGAACCTACGAACCATCACCAACAGGTGCCCTGACAGATGAACAATGGGCCGCGAAAAACCTGCTTCCAAAAAGTTTTCTCCAAGTGTCGGAGAAGTGATCGGGGAGCGCAAGAAGAGGGAGATTTCCGGAATTAGAGATGATCGAAGCCCCCTTCGCGAAGTTTCGTCTCTCACCTTAACGATCCTGTCGGATTGCTTTTCAAAATGGCCCACCCTAGCGAACCTTCGTTTTTGTGATCGAATCACCAAGGTCAGCGCGAATCTGATCAGCGAGTTTGTTCAGGCGAGTCACGACCTCAGGATGATTGGCGATGACGTCTCTCGACTCCGCGATGTCACTGGAAAGATCGTATAGCGCAGAGGGAATCTTTACGGGATGAACTCCGCCCCTCACTCCGCCGTTACCAGCGGCAGCGGGATCGGGGGCATTTCTATCCGTGTGCGCAAACTGCATCTTCCATTTACCCGAGCGAATCGCCCGTAGCTCTTCCTGATAATAGAAGGCGAAGAACTCATGGGGAGACTTCGCCTTGGCGGCCCCGAAAAGAAGGGGCGATATATCTTTGCCGTCAATTTTTCGACGCGGCTGATCGCTGCCTGTGCAAGCGGCTAGAGTCGGTAACAAATCAAACCCGACCACCGGTTCACTACAAAGGGTTCCTCCGGGAATCCGTTCCGGCCAACGAACGATTAAAGGGACACGATGCCCTCCATCGAAAGTCTGCTTTTTACCGCCCCGGAGAGGACCGGCGGATCCGCCTTGATCTCCAAAAATGAGCCAGGGACCGTTGTCCGAGGTGAAGATGACGATAGTCTTTTCAGTTAGCCCGTGGCCTTCCAACGCTGTCAGGATCTGACCAACCGACCAGTCAATCTCTTCGACGACATCACCGTACAAGCCGCGCTTGCTGGTGCCGGCGCGCTCCTCGCTGACGAAGAGTGGTGTGTGCGGCATGTTGTAGGGAAGGTAGAGAAAAAAGGGCTGCGTCTTATTGCGGTCTATAAAATCGACTGCTCTTTCCGTGTATCTTTTGGTGAGTTGTGACTGGTCAGGATTGACTTCGATCACGGTATCCTCTTCGACAAGCTCAACCCCGGCTTTTCCCGCCCGGCGATCTTCCAGCGAGGGTTTGCCTTTGCCCATATCGTTGGAACCGATCGTGCCAAGCCATTCGTCGAATCCGTTCTTCAATGGCCATTGTTCTTTCTGATTACCGAGATGCCACTTTCCAAATAGGCCGGTTGCGTAGCCGTTTCGCCGGAGCAGTTCAGGAAGCAGTTCATCTTCCGCCGGAATCCCCGTGCTGACATTGGCACTGATCACTCCCGGAATTCCGACACGAAGGGGATAGCAACCCGAGAGCAGCGCGGCCCGCGAGGCGGAACACACCGATGAGGCCATGTAGAAATCGGTGAAACGCATCCCACCCTCTGCGAGATGATCGAGATTCGGCGTTTTAATCGAGTCCGACCCATAGGATCCGAGATCGCCGTAGCCCAGATCGTCGGCCAGAATGAATACCACGTTAGGCTTAGTGGTGTCATTTGCGTGAGCGAGTCCCACCGATAACAGAATGCCTAAAATAAATAGATGCCTCATCGTCGAATTGTGGGCTGCTTTCATTTTGCCCATTTAAGTATCGTTTTCGCCCGACCCGACGCCACTCTTCTCGCGAGCGAAATCTCTTCGGCAGTCAGATCGTATCCCTGGCGTCTTCCGCCCATCAACCGGTTGAATTCAGCCTGAGTGCTTTTGTCTGGATGTTGCAGCAAAAGATTGTGCCCAAGTTCGTGGGAACAGGTTCGAGCGAGCGACCCGATTTTAAATGGCATTCCTTCGTTCAGAGGAAATCGCTGAGGTGGCCTCATCCCCCCTGACGGTTTGTCGGTCCAGACTCCTACCACGCAACGGCTTCCCCCATCAGGATTGTCTTCGACCGCTGACCCGCCTCCGAACAGGGCGAATCCCTGTGAGGTCGCGCCAACAAACGGAACAAAATACAGATTATTGATCACAGGATGTCGCTTCTCTTGATTCAAGAGTGACAAGATCCTTTTGGTCCGGTCAGGGGTCTCCCGGTTTGCTTCAGCCATGTAGCGAAGCGTTTTTTCTTTATCCGGGATCGGTCCCGGGCCCTCGATCAAGATGCTTTCTGCAGCCCATTGAATTCCGGCCGGAAGCCAGATCTTATTGATCTCAGGAAGAATCGACTGCTCGACATCTTTTGGAGTCAGCCACATTTTCATGGTGACTCCCTTCTTTACCATTTCGACATCGTTGACGATATGGAATCGAACCGGCAACTGAATGATACCGCCGGATTCTGTTGGAAATTTGACGAGTCCTGCCACTCTCTCAGACTCCTGATCGGCCACAGCGGTGGATAGCTGGAGCATGGAAACCAGAATGATTAGTCGTGTCATCATTAGTTCTTTTATACAGAGGCGCTCATTCATATTCAATGGCAATGACTGACGCAATCACATCGTGAGCTTTTCGGCGAATATTAATCACCGTGGCTTCCCCACGATTACGCTACGGTTACGCAACCTCTCTGATTGTGCGGCGACACTCTCCGGAAGCTTCAGTTTCCGTCCGTGCATCGAGGATAGAGCCCTCGATCAGTGTTCGCGGCAAGGCTCCCAAGTTCAGCCGCAATCTCGAGGGTGCGATGAGCATTATCTATCGCTGCTTCAAATTTCCACGGTGACGGCTCTATTTGGGTCTTTTCCTATTCCGGAATTCGCCCGGCGTCATTCCATAGCGCTTGCGAAACACCGCGTGCAAATGAGTCGATTGGGCAAACCCGACCTGCTCTGCAATCGTTTCCAGCGTGAAGTCTGAATAGATCAGAAGGTACTCGATCCGATTCATCCGCAAACGGAACAGCTCTTCTTTCGGCGACCGATCCAGCGCCGCTTTCATTCTTCTTTCCAAGGTACTGCGAGAGCAATTGAGCCGTTTCGCAACGTCGGATACGGAAATCCCGTCTCCCAAATGATCGCGAAAGAGGCGACCGGCCCGACTCACCAAATGGTCACGAACCGCCAAATCATCGGACGACTCACGGGTAATAATTCCCAATGGCGGAAGAAGGATTGGATCGCGAGGAGGAGATTCCCCGTCCATGAGTCGCTCAAGGAGACTCGCCGCTGCGTACCCGACACCCTCGCCATCGAAGTTGACGCTGGACATCTCAGGCACTGAGAACTCGCAGAGAGTTTCATCGTTTTCACAACCGACCACGGCGACTTCTTCCGGAACCGAAAGCCCGCCGCGACGGCATGCATCAAGAACATAGGATCCTAATCGATCGCTCGTTGCAAAGATAGCCACTGGCTTGGGAAGTTGCCGGATCGCATCGATCAGGTTCGTCATATAGGACTCGTAATCGATCGCTCCTCCCCCTTCCGGACTCGGTAGTTCGCGACAGCTCCGTCCCGTTTTGATAACCGCTTCCTTAAAATTGTCGCTTCGCTCCTGAAAGAAGTCCTGCGAATTCAGGGTGACGCAGGCGAAATTTTCATACCCGCGTTCCAGGAAATGACTCGCGACCAATCTCCCTATTTCCCGGTTGTCGCAACCCACAAATGGCCGGAGGGAATGGTATCGGCGGGAGCGGAGCTCTACTTTCGGAACCCCGACATCGAGAAGAGACTCAGAGTGATACGAGGGAAAAGTTTGCACGAGGATTCCATCGCCATTCCAGGACTTCAACCACTCAGGTATCACCTCCCCGGACGCATAGGACTCGACGAAGGTTGCCCAGGGACCCTTCTCGGCCAGAAACCTGCGCACTCCGGTAAGGATTGCCCGAGGGTAAGATCTCCCTGTCTCGATCAAGATCGCCACTTGCTTTGTTCCCCCCTGATTCATTCTTCTTCGGTGCCGCAAAAACATAGCTTCACTGAACCAAGAGCGAAGTTCAAGAGCAGACTCGCACTTCCTATCGTTGCCCGCGAGTGTATCCTGACACCGGACAATCGAATGAATCGGCTTCAATTATTCTATGCCCTTTGCTTTTTCTTACTGACTGTGAGCAACACTGTCGCGGAGCCGCTTCGCTTTAATCGGGATGTTCTCCCGATTCTTTCCGATCATTGTTTTCAATGCCATGGACCGGATAAAGGATCGCGAAAGGCCGATTTACGATTGGACCACGAGGCCGTTCGCGAGCAGGAAGCTGACAGCGGCTTACCAATCATTGAGGCGGGAAAACCGGACAACAGTGAACTGATCTACCGGGTCACGACCGATGATAATGATGACGTCATGCCGCCACCCGATTTTGCGAGGCAGTTAAGCTCTGGCCAAAAGGCGGTCTTGGCACAATGGATTGCAGAAGGAGCCAAATGGGAAAATCATTGGGCTTTCGAGGCGGTCATCAGGCCTGACATTGCGCCACGCGGAAGTGAAGATCCGATTGATTCTTTGATCGATCGGAGGCTGGAACAGGAATTGATTCAGCCCAATCCTCCCGCTGCCCCGGAGATCTGGCTTCGGCGGGCGTCACTGGATTTAACGGGGCTTCCTCCGGAGCCGAAGGAGGTTGATCGTTTTCTATCCGACCTCGATTTCGAAGACGCCGTAGATCGCCTCCTGAAGAGTCACCGATTTGGCGAGCGAATGGCGTGGGACTGGCTCGAAGCTGCGCGATATGCCGACACCCACGGCTACCAAAAGGACAATCTTCGTTCGATGTGGGCGTGGCGGGATTGGGTCGTCTCGGCCTACAATCGCAATTTGCGATTCGATCAATTTACGATCGAGCAACTTGCCGGTGATCTCCTTCCCAACCCTTCGACCTCCCAGCTCATCGCGACGGGCTTCAATCGGAATCATCGCATCAATGCCGAGGCGGGGGCGATCGATGAGGAATACCGAACCGAGTATGTCATGGATCGAGTCGATACCACGGCAACGGTCTGGATGGGATTGACTGCCGCCTGCGCCCGCTGCCACGATCACAAATTCGATCCTTTGACCCAGCGGGAGTTTTTCGAGTTATTTGCCTTCTTCAATAACATCGAAGAAAAAGGTTCCGATGGAGTTGCTGCGACCTCTTCGCCGGCCATGCAAATCAAGCTTCCCGGTAGCGAAGACGTCATCGCTGCGAAGGAGGCCGAACTTCGGAAATGCGAAAATCGATTGAACGATGCGGCTTCCCGTCAAAAAGCAGAGTTTGGAGAGTGGAAAAAACAGAAGGAGCAAATTTACGAAAAGGGGAATTTCTGGCTCGTCGTCGAGCCGAAAAAGGTAGTTGGCGACAACCCGGGTTCAACGTTTACCGCTTTGCCCGATGATTCGATCCTTTTTGGCGGAGCGAATCCACTCAATGACACTCATCGTCTTTCCATTGAAAATTCCACCCCGCTCACGATTCGTTCGATTCGAGTCGAGGCACTTCCTCACGATTCCCTCACCAGTCAATCGCTCTCCCGCAGCTTCAACGGTGACTTCATGCTTTCCGAAATGGCTCTGCTCATCAATCGAGAGCCTGTCCCTTTCGCATCGGCGATGGCGACGATCGAAACGGGTTCGAACCCTGTCATAAATGCGATTGATGGAAAACCTCTCACGGGTTGGTCCGTCGGCGGGGGGAGGAAGAGCCCGGCTCAAGCCACTTTCGTTTTGCCTGAGCCGATCAACATCGAGACGAATCATGAGCTGGAAATCCAACTCGCCTACCTTTCACGGGAAGAGCAATATTTTATCGGCCGATTTCGGATCAGCTTGGGAATCGGGAGTGCCGACACCTTGGAATTGCCCCAGCCAATCTATGGCTCGCTTGCCAGTGGAGACGAAAAGATCCTGCTTCAAGAGTTTCGCGAAACTTCGCGATCCCTCCAGCCATTGCGTCAGGCAAGAAATGCGGCGCGCGATCAACTTTACTCTGCGGAAAAAGCGGCCGTGACCAGAGTAATGATCATGCGCGAGCGCGAAGGGAAGCCACGTGAAACGCACCTCCTAGATCGAGGCCTCTACGATCAACCCGGGGAGGTCGTTACGGCGGGTGTGCCGGCATTCCTGCCCCCCGCTTTACCGCAATCGACTCCTGCGAATCGTCTCACCCTGGCACGTTGGCTCGTCAGTCCCGAGCACCCACTGACAGCCCGCGTTGCCGTAAACCGGTATTGGCAGCAACTTTTCGGCACCGGGCTCGTCAAGACTTCCGAGGACTTCGGACGTCAGGGAGAGCGCCCCAGTCACCCTGAATTACTCGACTACCTCGCTTCTGAGTTCGTCGCCAAGGGGTGGGATATCAAGGCGCTCTTAAAGCGGCTCGCCCTAACTGATGCCTATCGCCGCAGTTCTACGATTTCTTATGAATCTGGCGAGCGGGATCCTGAAAATCGACTGCTTTCCCGAGGGCCTCGCAATCGCCTTCCGGCTCCCGCAATCCGGGATCAGGCTCTGTTTTTCGGTGGAATGCTCGTCGAAAAAAGGGGAGGACCTCCCGTGAAACCCTGGCAACCGGCCGGACTTTGGGAGGCGGTCGCCGGGGTGAACAGCAACACGACACGATATCTTCCCGACAGTGGTGAAGCGCGATTTCGACGAAGTCTCTATACCCTTTGGAAACGAGGGGTCCCGCCACCGAACATGATTCTCTTCGATGCGGCGGCCCGCGAAGTCTGCACCGTCAATCGACAGAGCACGAACACGCCGCTGCAAGCGCTCGTCACCTTGAACGATCCCACCTTTTCGGTATCTGCGGTTGCCTTCGCGGCTCGTGAACTTGAAAGCTCAAGTGAAGTTGGAGAAACGCTCCGAAAGATGTGGCGTCGGATTCAAGTCCGGGAAATCACGGAGAAGGAACTATCCGTCCTCCAAGCCCTTCTCATAGACCAGAGGCGTCATTACAAGGCCAATCCCGATCTCGCGGCAAAACGTGGCTTGGTGATTGATTCCCGACTGGACCCGGTGCGGCTTGCCGCCTTCACCGAAATTGCAGAAATCCTGCTGAATCTCGACACCACCCTGACAAACTATTAATCGCGATATGGATCAATCAACTCGCCGCCAGTTTCTCGGACAGGGATCCCGACTCGGAATCGGAGCGATCGCGCTGGAGTCGCTACTTCAGCGCGAAGCGGGAGCGGCCCCGGCATTGCCCACCGCGAAGGCAAAGCGTGTTATTTACCTCTGCCAATCCGGCGCGCCTTCTCAGATCGACCTTTTTGATCACAAGCCGTCTTTGGAAAAACGATTCAATCAGGACCTCCCTGACTCGATTAGAGATGGGCAACGGCTCACGACGATGTCATCGGGGCAGGAACGCTTTCCGATTGCTCCGAGCATTTTCAAGTTTAAACGGCACGGCGAAAGCGGTCAGACCGTGAGTGATTTACTTCCTCACATTGCCTCAATTTCCGATGAGGTTTGCTACGTGAAATCGATGCATACCGAGGCCATCAATCACGATCCCGCGATCACCTTTCTCCAAACCGGGGCGGAACAGGCGGGGCGGCCCAGCTTCGGATCATGGATCAGCTACGGCCTCGGTTCTGAGAATGATGACCTCCCTTCCTTTGTCGTCCTGCTTTCCCGGGGGAGCGGTCGCCCCAACTGCCAACCGCTCTACGATCGCTTGTGGGGAAGCGGATTTCTTCCCTCCAAACATCAGGGGGTCAAATTCCTCTCTTCCGGTGACCCCGTTCTCTATCTTAAGAATCCTTCCGGAGTTTCGGATAAAACCCGGAAGCGAAACCTCGAAGCGATCGCTGAACTCAATCACCTCCATCACGATTCTTTCGGCGATCCCGAAACCCTCACCCGGATTGCTCAATACGAGTTAGCCCATCGGATGCAGGCATCCGTGCCCGGAGTCGCGGATCTTTCCGATGAACCTGAGTCCACCTTCGAACGCTATGGGCCGAATGCCAGGGTCCGGGGAACCTACGCCTACAACTGCCTCCTCGCTCGCCGCCTCATCGAGCATGACGTCCGCTTTGTGCAACTTTTCCACATGGGCTGGGACCAGCACAATGCCCTTCCCAAACAAATCCGGGGGCAGTGCGCCGACACTGACCAAGCCTCGGCGGCATTGGTCAAAGATCTCAAAGAGCGCGGTTTACTCGACGATACCCTCGTCGTCTGGGGAGGCGAGTTCGGGAGAACCGTATACAGCCAGGGAGCCCTCACCGCCGATAATTACGGCAGGGATCATCACCCTCGCTGCTTCACGATGTGGATGGCGGGAGCCGGAGTGAAAGCAGGGCACACTCACGGAGAGACCGACGATTTCTCCTACAATGTAGTGAAAGATCCGGTTCACATCCACGATCTCAATGCGACGATTCTGCATCTACTCGGAATTCAGCATGAGAAGCTGACCTTTCGCTATCAGGGGCGAGATTTTCGACTGACCGATGTTCACGGGAAGATCGTGAAGGGGCTCCTTTCGTAGTAAACGAGGCAGAGAGGTTCATTCCAATTTGATTGGAATGAACCTTACGGTGTCGTCGCGGTGCTGACCACGCGTTTGAAGCCTTCTGCCGAGAATCTCCGCGATGCGGTTATTGCCCCTTCGGGAATGAAATTCTAAAACCCTCTCATGAGATTTACCGCACTCCTTTTTCTGGCTGTCTTTACTACCGCAGTCCAAGCCGATCCTTCACCTGAGGTGACGGTTACCAATGTGCATCGCGCCTTTCACAACGGAGAGCACAATGCCTTCACCGACATGATCCGATGGAAAGGAAAGATCTGGCTCACCTTCAGAAGTTGTCCCGATGGGCACATGGTTCACCCAACTTCTTCCATTCTCGTTCTGTCGAGCGTCGAGGGAGAGGATTGGAAAGAGGAACACCGCTTCTCGGTGACCCGCCGCGATGTCCGGGACCCGCACTTTCTGGTTTTTGACGAGAAACTTTTTATCTACACCGGCACCTGGTGGACAGGTGACGACACCCTCCCGCGCGAGGAATACAATATCAATCAACACCTCGGCTATGCGGTGTTTTCGGAAGACGGCGAGAAATGGAGCGAGCCAGCTCAACTCGAAGGAACCTACGGGCATTACATCTGGCGGGCGGCAACTCATGACGGGAAAGCCTACCTCTGCGGGAGACGCAAACTTCACTACTCGGAGCAGGATGGTAGCGAGAAGGCACCACCGAGGAGGGTCGCCTCTGCGATGCTGGAAAGTGACGACGGGCTGGTCTGGAAATTCCATTCGCTTTTTCAACCCGAGGGCGGCGACGAAACCGCATTCCTTTTCGAAGAAGATGGGTCGCTCATTGCCGTGAGCCGAAGCGGTGGGTCACCTGCCCAGCTCGTAACCGCGAAGTCGCCATGGCGGGAGAAAACGCTCGTCGATTTTGAGGAATACATCGGCGGGCCCCTTCTCAAGAAATGGGGCAATCGCTATCTCGTCGGTGGACGGCGAAACACTGAAAAAGGGGCGAAAACAGCGCTCTATTGGCTCAAGGGCGAGAAGTTGGAGCAGTTTGCAGAGCTGCCAAGCGGAGGCGATAATTCCTATCCCGGATTCGTTGAATTCGATAACGGCGACGGCCTCATCTCGTGGTACTCCTCGCACGAAAAAGACGAGGACGGAAATCCCATCACCGCAATCTATCTTGCCAAGCTCGCGATCAAATAGCCCCTCACTCGACGGGCAAGACACCATTCATTGCCAGCCGGTGTCCGGCCCCCGATGTCCTGGATGAAACCAAAGCTTTGAAAGGCGATGCGCCCCTCAATCCTCGCAGGACCGACGCGTAGTCGAGAACGCTTGAAAGAGGAAATTTCTATCCGTCATTTCGCTACAGCCGCGCCATCAACCAGGACCAGATCGTATCGCCGATCTGTCGATAGCCTTCCGCCGAGGGATGGACCCCATTGCTCATCCGGCGAATCTCGGCCACGGTCCGGGAATTGGCGGGGCGAATCACCGACGGATAGTTGTTTACGCAGTCAAGATTCACGTTCGCCGGAACAATGAACAGGTTCTCATCTTCCCGCCCGCCAAATTGCTCCAGCATCCGCTCAACGACGCGTTGTTGATTCCGCTTGTACTGCGAGCGGGTCTGACCGCTCTTGTAGTTGATCCCGAAGGCATCCTGGCTCGCCGCCCCCGGCGGGAGCAGTAAGGCGCCAATCTGGGTTTCCGGCCGAAGCTCATGAATCATCTTCACCAGCGTCTCGTAGTGCTCGAACATCACGTCGATTCGCTGCTCGATGGTGTCGTCCGTTGAAGAAAAAGTGTCGTTGCAGCCGAGCAGAATCGTCACGAAGTCGGGCCCGCCCTTCCCGTCGTTGAACTCACGGCAGAAGCGCGCAAAATCGAGCGTCGGCTCGGCGTCTCCTTCCTCCTTGTAGAGGAAGGGGCTGCCGCATTCCCGGTAGGGACCTCCGCGGGCGATCCCGGTGTATTTCGTCGCAAAGCGGATCGCGGTCCAGCCGCCGTAGCCCTCATGACGATTAGCGGGCATCGCCTCGTTCGGCACCCGGCTCCCGATCAGTTTCAGGGAAAAATTCTCGTTCGCTCCGGCGAGATCGACGAGGTGCTGCGAATAGACCGACGCTGCCGTCAGGCTGTCACCCATGATGAGCATCGTCTTCTCGACCGGTTTTTCGTTCGTCGAAACCGGAGGAACGATCCGTATCATCGAACTGGCCTGAGCGATCACTTCGTTCGCCTCGTTGCGGACTTCAAGCTTGAAAGCGACGTCGCCTCGCTTGTCGTCTTTACCCGGCGTAAAAGTCCAGCGTTCAGCCTCCTGCACGCCTTTCGAGCAGCTCACGTCGAAAACGAAATTCGCCGGATTCAAAGTCAGTCCGACGTTGTCAAAATACACATTCATCTCGATGCCGGATGTCGCATAAATCACTTCCGGCAACGACAAGCGAATCGCTCCGGGGAAATCGCCATTCGCCTTTGGCTTCCTCGGCCAGAGTTTCCGGTCCGCCGCCGCCGCGAGAATCACTCCTGCGTCTTCCTCCAAGAGAAACCCCTCGTTCACTAACTGAACACCAGCCCCGGCAATCTTTGCGAGATAGCCCTCCCGCGTCGGATACCGCTCGAGAATCGACTTCCGCGGATCACCCGATTTTTCCCGCTCCGCCTTCGTCTTCGGCAATTCGAGATACGATCCATGCAGGCCCGCCAACAGCCCGCCGGCACCGAATTTCTCATCGCGCAAATTCCAGCCCAGGTAGGTCCCGATCGGAGCCTCGATCTCCGGCAAACGAATTCCCGCGAGCTCGTTGCCGTCTTCATCGACCGCCGGAACCAGCGTCTGAAACCGCGGCCCCGTCTTCGGCGGCACGTGGTCGGCAATCCCCTCGCTGTGCCAGCGCGCCCCCGGATCGAGCCGGAACGGCCGATAGAAATCCTCCGGCAATCCCGCCCCGGGGATCGCCGGAAACTGCTCGCTAAATTTCTCCAAGCTCACGAGAGTGCCGTCATCGATCCGGGGATAACGGCTCGCGGGAGGTTCGCTTCCATCTGTCATCCATTCATCCATCGCGACCAAGAGCGCCCGCAGAATCGGCCCGCGATGCTTCAAGGGGTTGCGGGGATTCTCGCAGATTCCCCTGTCGGTCGAACCGCCCCCGAGATGCTGCGCGCCGGCGATTGAGTAGATCCGGACCGACGGATCAAGTTCAAGGTCGCGTTTTCCTTCGACATCGGTGTGCAGCAACGAGGCCGCTCGCGACCAGTATTCGGTCGCGCTCTGGACAAACATAAGCTTCGGGATCGCGCCCTCGACGCCCGACTCCCGAAGCCGGGCGAGGGTGTCGCCTTCCGCTCCCGTCACCGGATCCGTCTGCGGCATCGGAGCAAAGGGAAAGAACTCCGCCGGATACAAATTGCCCCAGTTGAAAACGCTGTAGCTCGTCGCCATCCCGAAGCGGTAATTAAAAATCCCCTTCCCCGCTCCCGGCACGAGGCTGATTGCCCCGTCAAACACCGGCCGCTTCTGCGTATCGAGATTGAGCCCCTCGTAGAGAAAGTGGTGAATGACCCGCCCCGACTGCGAGATCCCGAAAATCGCCGCCTTCTCGATCGCATCAGCGAGTGGGTTCACCAAAACATCCTCTTCACCGCCATAGCGGAAAAACGAAACCGCATCCCGCAGCCCCGCCAATCCGAGCCCCGAGACGCGCGGCGCCTCCGCCGTGTAGACCAGTTCGTAAAGGGCGCCCGGCTCGAAGCCACCCTTCACATACAGGCTCGTTCGATCCGGAATCGCCTTGCCCTCCTCGAAGCGCGCAAAAGCCCACTGATCCCTCGGAATTTCGACGGCTGGTTCCGATCGCGTCGGTCGCTTCGTCAGGACCGCGCCCGAATTGTCATTCGGATCGACGGCCGGATACGCCTTCGGAGTTCCCCAGGGACTCCCGAAGAATCGCTGACTCATTTCGCCTTCGCGATCGACAGAGATCTCGACAAAGCTTCGGCCCGTGATCGGCTTCCCCTTTTCATCCATCGCCACCGGCAGGCCCGCGAGGAGCCGGCCCGATCCATCCGCCGCGACATCACCATTCCAACCCGTCCACAAGAGCGACCAGCCATGCCGCATCAAAAAGCCATTCCCGGCGTGTTCATGACCC